>Ga0209292_1001892_pt1 | contig 25002 bp, 22 predicted proteins | sample GOMGulsemesocosm_2_FD_184634 | JGI IMG/M metagenome (GOLD analysis project Ga0209292, IMG submission 184634) | Methane-oxidizing microbial communities from mesocosms in the Gulf of Mexico - GOM9C Gulf of Mexico (SPAdes) (version 2) | ecosystem: Environmental > Aquatic > Marine > Cold seeps... | reverse complement strand
AAGCCTTAGCTGCAGCACTTGGACAAATTGAAAAACAATTTGGTAAAGGTTCGATCATGAAGCTAGGTGATAACCGTACCATGGACGTAGAAACAGTTTCTACAGGTTCACTTTCTCTTGATATCGCATTAGGTGCTGGTGGTTTACCTATGGGACGTATCGTTGAGATCTACGGTCCTGAATCAAGTGGTAAAACGACGTTAACGTTAGAAGTTATCGCATCAGCACAACGTGAAGGTAAGATCTGTGCCTTTATCGATGCTGAGCATGCTCTTGATCCAATCTACGCTGGTAAACTTGGCGTTGATATTAATGAATTATTAGTATCGCAACCAGATACAGGTGAGCAAGCATTAGAAATTTGTGACATGCTAGCACGCTCTGGCGCTGTTGATATTATTGTTGTCGATTCAGTAGCTGCGCTTACGCCAAAAGCTGAAATTGAAGGTGACATGGGCGATAGCCACATGGGTCTGCAAGCACGTATGTTATCGCAAGCAATGCGTAAACTAACGGGTAACCTAAAACAAACGAATACTATGTGTATCTTCATTAACCAAATTCGTATGAAGATTGGTGTAATGTTTGGTTCACCTGAAACGACAACGGGCGGTAACGCACTTAAATTCTACGCGTCAGTACGTTTAGATATTCGTCGCATTGGTTCAGTAAAAGATGGCGACGAGATCACGGGTAATGAAACACGTGTTAAAGTTGTTAAAAACAAAATTGCAGCACCATTTAGACAAGCTGAATTCCAGATCTTATACGGTAAAGGTTTCAACCGTAACGGTGAATTAATTGACCTAGGTGTTAAAGAAAAGCTAATTGAAAAAGCCGGCGCTTGGTATTCATATAAAGGTGAGAAGATCGGTCAAGGTAAAGCTAAATCAACACAATTCCTTATCGACAACCCTGCTATTTCAGCTGAGATCGATGGCTTGATCCGTGCTAATTTACTAGGTAATAAAGACGAAACTGAAGCTGAAGTTAAGGCTCCTGAAACTGAAAACGAATTTTAATTCCAATATCAGTTAACGTTTAATCATCTGGCTTATGCTATTTGAATAGATGAATAGATGAATAGATGAATAGAAGGCAGGTATGGCGACATACCTGCTTTTTTATTATGCATGTTTACTACTTATTCTGTCTTATTATACCTTCTTCGCTGATCTCTTGATCATCACCACCCCTGTTAGTGCCATTAATACCAGCAATCCTAAACCGATATAACCAAACCACTGATCAAATACTTTATTACCTGTCCAACGTAGATAGTGAATATCATACATAGTATTAAAAATACGACTATCAGCCCCTTGTTGACGTAGGCTTAAGCGTGGCCAATCAAACATCAGTTTAACGCCAGTATCGGTAAAGGCGACCCCTGTTTGGTAAGTTATTACTGTGCCATAACGAGTTGGGTTATGTTTTACGGCATCTTGTAATAAGTTGATGATACTTTGCTGATCTGGTTCAGGCTGTGTCTGGTTATTTAACGGGTTAAGATGCTGCCATTTATTATCGATTTTGACACGATAGTGACTACCTAAAATACTGCGGTTAATGGCAATCGCTTGCCATTCAGGTCTAGGTAATAGTGGTAACGTTGAATTGAGTGAATAACTGGTTACTTGCAATTGCTCATACGCATTTTTGTAACCGGGTTTAATTAAGAAGAATGCGCCTGTAAAAGCCCATAGCGTGACAGGTAATATTAATAAATAACCAAGGTAGCGATGCAGTTTGTAAGTATTCATTGTCGTCTATAAAAAAACAAGATTGTCGTTATTTTACGGTTTAATAATAAAAAGGCCAGTTTAGGTGATTGTTATAAGATACTTTTTATTATTAAACAACGCATGATGTTTTATATGGTATTTATTGATGGTGAATTAGAAGGTAAATGAAGTCTGCGCAACAAGCCCAAAGGTTTCATCTTCACTCAACATGCCGGTTAGATCAAAATGAAACGTGCTAAAGGGAGATAATCCCATGCCAAATGTCACTTGATTACTGTCGTTTTCATTTACATCATAACGGAAACCTCCACGCAGCTGTAACCAGCCCCAAGCGTCTACCTCTGCACCGAGGCGTGTATATTTTGACGGTCCCTGGCTACTTAGGCTCTGAGATTGGGTAATATCAATATCGACAGCGGCGGTAAACCAGGCGCTGTGTAGTGCAAAACCGGTGGTTACCTGTGGTTTTATTTCATAAATAAGGGTTTCTGCTGTATTTGTTACTTGCTGTGCCAGCATATTTTTGGCCACGAGACCAAAGGTAAAGTGTTTACTTGGTTCAACAACGAAACCGGCATCGATATTAAAGGCTATATCGTCATTGATATTTTCATCTTCTTCTAAATTAGTCGCATCAAAATCATCAATACTATCGGTATATTGATAAAAACCGATAGCTTGCATTTTAGGTGATATGCCTAAATAAACAGGGGTGTTACCAAACATGAATTTCGATGCCAGTGATAACCCGACATCTGTGACACCTACACCTCGTAATGTTACGGTTGAGGCTAAGTCATTAATGACTGTTGGGTCTGGACTTCTTAACGCGGTAATATCGCTATCATCGATATCTGTCGTCACTTGTAAATCAAGATAAGTATTGCTAAAAATTGCAAAAGAAACAATCTGGTTGGGTATGGCTAATACGCCTGCTAAGCCAGCTTGTACTGGGATCGTTGCGTTATCTAACATTTCAAGTTGGCTGGCAAGTTGATTGGCTGTCATTCGCGCTTGCAGTGAGTTTGAAGTATATTGATCCAACTCATCGATTAGATTGGAAGCGTTATTGATACCATCAATTGCGTTATCATTATCGGCAATTTGGACTCCAACAGTTGGCAGTAACAGTCCGAAATCATCAGTATGTGAAAAGCGAGCAAGTAGTGCCGGATTTATTAATGGTGCACTAAGGTAGTGTGCGGATGCAACACCAGTTCCACCCATCGCATCACTACGTGATTGGAAGTAATTTTGAGCAGCATTGATGGGGGATATGTAACAGCTGGAAAGGGTGAGACCAATGAGTGTCGACAGCGTATGCTTCTTCATGACGTATCCTTACAAGTTCGAGAGAGTTATCGCGGGCTCGATGCAGTACGGCATTATCTAAATCGACCTGAGTACCTATAGAGGATAAACATAAAATAAAAAATTGACGGGTATAAATTGGTTTTACATAGCAAAAAAGCACCTTCTAAAAGGTGCTTTTAACATGCATTAATCTAACGTATTGAAATTTATCAATCTTGATGATTTATATGGTTTTATTTTATTATGTGATAAATATCAATAATTTAAAATTTAGCTGAAACTTGTAATACGAAGCCATCAATACCATAGGCCGCGTCGTCACTCGTTGTATTCGCTGCATTAAGACCACCATCACTTAATTCACCGTCCTGATAGACACTATAAGCGCCGTTTTTACTTACTGTCGCGGCTAAGTCGATATGGACTAAATTCATCGGTGAAATACCAAAACCTAAGGTATATAAATCTTCACGAATATCGTTTAAGTCATGACGAATACCTGCGCGTAATTGTAAGAAATCAAATAAGTTCGCTTCAATGCCACCGCGTGCATAGCGAGACTCACTATTACTTTCGAAACCGATTGCATCATTCAAATCCATTTCTGCGGTCAGTGTTGCGTAATCATGATGTAGTGCAAAGCCAGCTGTTACTAACGGCGCTAAAGTGAATACCATTTTCTCATCGGCTTGGCTGATACCTTTATACGCAGTTGTTTCTATTTCAAGGTTTTTCTTGAGCATATTACGGCCACTGATTGCTACGCGGAAAGTATCATAAAAATCTAACGCAACACCAGCATCAAGATTAAAGTGACTTTGTTTGTCTAACCCATCTAGGAAGCCGTCTTCAAACTCACGTAAACCGTCGTCATTTAGTGAGATATCATAACTATAGGTATCTATACGTTGATATTTGGGTGATATACCAATAGAAACTGTTGCTATATCTGCGTCCCAATTCATTGACAGTGCAAGACCAAGATCAGAAATTGCGACGCCTGCTAGGTTAACTTTACTATCAAGATCACCGAGGCTTTGGCTATTGGCTAAGTCGATGTCATTCTGGCTTACTTTTGCTGTCGCGATACTCGTCATGTAAGAGTTACCGAAAAAAGCCACTGACAAAGCACTGCTTGGTAATGCTATCGCAAAGCTAGTACCTAGATTTACGCCCATGCGTTGGCCGTCAAACTCACCCAATGCGGTCGCGTAGGCGGCTGCGGTTTGCAGATTGGTATTATTGTCATAGGCATCTTGTGCTGATTTAACATTATCTAAAGCACCTAAAAATGCATCTGAAGTATCAGTCTGTACACCAAAAGAGGTTGGTGCATATCGAGCATGGCCATCATCGCTATATGGAATCGCTGGTAAAATCACGCCAATGTAATCGGTTTTACCTTGACCTAATAGCGCCGGGTTAACAAACGCTGCGGTAACAAAATCGGAAGATGCAACACCAGCACCACCCATCGCATCGTTACGGGCATCAAAATACAGTTGTGAGGCAAAAGTGGTTGGTGCGATAGCGCATGTTAGCGCTGAAATTAAAAATATACGTTTCATATCAATCCCTGATTTTTATGCGGTGCCATGTTTATTAGATAAGAGCTTATTAGCTAAATCATTAGCGCGATATTGTGTTGATTAATCCGTTAATCGACAGCGTCATTTCGCGGTAATGAACCTTGAATGTTGTTTGTTCTTTGATGAACAAATAGTAGCATTGGATGATGTGAACTTAAGTTTGATGTTAAGTACTAGATTGTAGGAATGAATTTGTGATCCTGATCTTTTCGTTTGAATTAGCGCCGATCTCATAGCTTTGTTTTGGTCAGTCTTGTATCTCACTAATATAGCGAGTATAAATAGCTTAACTCACTGTGAGAGACTAAATATTTTTAATATGAACATATTATCATGGCATATATTGGTGCGAATCAAAGTAGCAAAGTATGAGGCAAGGAGTTCATACTTTCAGCCCTTGTGTTGATATGGATGATAATAGAATTCGAGTAGAACACTCTCGCAACTATCTTTAGGTCATTATCTTGAGGTCAATAGCTTTAGATAATCAGCTTTAGGTAAATAGCTTTAGATAAATATCTCGATTAAGTTGAGAATATTTAACTATTATAGAAAGAATAAAAACAATAAATAAGAGGTTATTTCTGTGCTTGAAGCAAACTATGAACAGCAATTAATGAAATTATTACCTTGGCAGAAAGTGAGCTTTATTGCGGCACTGGCTGAACGTAGTTTCCCTAACTACAAATTATTTTCTGAAGCTTGTGATACCGGTGATGCTAAGCAATTCCGTTTATCATTAGATCTATTTTGGGAATCATTAACGGTTAAAAACAGCAAAATAAATTTCGCTATTCAATTTGACCGTTTCGAACCAATCATTCCAGAGTTAGATAAATTTGATGTTTATGGTGTTTACCCTGCGCTTGATGCATGCGTAACCTTGAACAGTGCGTTCAATAGCTTAGTAGCCCCCGATCCGGACGTGAATGAAGCCGTTAATGCATCTCGTGTATCGATTGGTACTGTGGCGAGTTATTTAGAAGCGCTGGCAGGTGAAGAATTAACTGACGATATCATTTTTACTGATGAATTAATGAAAACAGAAATTGAATTTCAGCAAGCTGTGCTGGATCTATTAACTGTTCAGAAATCACCTGATAGCATTAAGGCACTTCGCCAATTTGCTAAAAATGGCGGTATTTCTAATATTGGTATTACCTTAGATTAATTGATTGAAATATTATTAAACAGCCGTCAGCACAGGTAGCCAGGGCCGTCACGGCAAGGTGCCACGGTCATAATAGTGATTTTTTTATGATGTTTTTTTGTACATAGAGTGAGATTAGTGTGAGCGCTACCTCATTTGTTGACTATTCTCTCAGCAATTGACTGAATTAAGGCGATAAATCCTTTGCGGTCAACGGTTTTTTTGAATAGAGTGTTTAACAGTTTAATGTTATTGAATAGTAGAAAGGACATTCTTATGAACAAAACTCAATTAATCGATGCAGTTGCAGCGAAAGCAGATCTAACTAAAGTACAAGCTAAAGCAGCACTAGAAGAGATCCTAAGTGCGATCACTGATAGCCTTAAAGAAAAAGAAGCTGTACAGCTAATTGGTTTCGGTACTTTTAAAGTAAGCGAACGTTCAGCACGTACTGGCCGCAACCCACAAACGGGTGAAGAAATTCAAATTTCTGCTGCTACAATTCCTGCATTCGTTGCTGGTAAAGCACTGAAAGACGCAGTTAAAAACGCAAACAAATAAATATTAATTTTTATTAATTTAAAACTTAATGAAAAAAGCACCTAACTTAGGTGCTTTTTTATTATCTACGATTTAGGTTTATGCTGCTCTAATCTTCTATTTTAGGCTTCTTCTTTTCGGCTGGCTGCACACGAACACGCTGGATCACATTATTCTCGATTTCTAATACTTCGAGCGGGTGCCCTTCAATGGTCAAACTGATATTAGCCTCTGGGATCTCTTCCAAATATTCTAAAATTAAACCGTTTAGTGTTTTCGGACCATCGGTTGGAAAGTGCCAATTCATCTCTTTATTAATGTCACGCACGTTTGCTGTGCCATCAATAATATAACTACCGTCAGATTGTGGCTCAATCTCTTCACTCGCCGATGGTGCCATGGTGGTGGTAAAGTCACCGACAATCTCTTCTAAGATATCTTCAAGTGTTACTAAGCCTTGAATGTCACCGTACTCGTCAACGATTAAACCGATACGCTCTTTCTTACGTTGGAACTTTAATAGCTGTACGTTAAGCGGTGTTGCTTCAGGAATGAAGTACAGCTCTTTTACTGCTCGCAGTAGACTGGTCTTATCAAATTGTTCTTTAAGCAACAGACGTAATGCATCACGGGTATGTACAAAACCAACTGCATCATCGATAGTGTCACGGTACAGCAATACCTTGGTATGGGAAATATTACGTAATTGGCGTAATAGCACTTCCCAGTCATCATTGATATCAATGGCAATGATCTCATTACGCGGTATCATAATGTCGTCAACGGTCACTTTTTCAAGGTCGAGAATACTGATGAGCATATCTTGGTGACGTTGCGGGATCATGGCTCCAGCTTCATGTACTACTGTGCGCAGTTCCTCTGAGCTTAAGGCGCCATTATCATCATGATCTACATTGACCCGGAAGATACGCAACAAACCATTTGAAATAATATTGACTAGCCATACCAGTGGGTAAAATAGCGTTAACAATGGACGTAAGATAAATGAACTTGGGAATGCGACTTTTTCAGGGTGCAGCGCAGCGAGCGTCTTCGGCGTTACTTCAGCGAAAATAAGAATCACGATTGTTAACAGGCCGGTTGAAACCGCTAGACCAAGAGCTTCGTTTTCTGCAAACAAACGCATACCAATGATAGTGGCTATAGAAGAGGCCAAGATGTTGACTAGGTTGTTACCAATTAGAATAAGACCAATCAAACGATCTGGTCTGTTGAGGAGTTTTTCTACACGTTTCGCACCCGTATGGTTATTTTTAACCAGGTGCTTAAGCCTGTAACGATTGAGGGACATCATGCCTGTTTCAGAACTAGAGAAATAAGCTGATATGAGGATTAAAATAGTCAGGAGGCCAAATAAGGTTCCTGTTGATATGTCGTCCAAGTGTTATCCTTTGATTACGCGAGTGTATGTATAGAAATAAAAATACGGTTGTTATGAGCCTGGCTAAGTATTAATTCAGCAGGATCTCTTTTACAAAACGAGATCCGAAATAGGCTAATGATAATAGTATAGAACCAAATAGGGTGCCAAAAGCAATCTTGTTGCTACGCCAGCCTTGTTTAAAGTGACCCCAGAGTAACACAGAATAAAACAGCCAAGCTAAAATTGACAATATGGTTTTATGTGCTTGCGAATGGGTGAACGGATTCTCAAAAAAGATAAAACTGGTGAGTAGGGCAACTGATAGCAATGCTAAACCGACACTTAATAATCTTACCAGCTGTTTTTCTATCGTCATTAACGATGGTAGTGCTGGGTGCATCGCAATTGGACGCTTATGTTTAAGTTGATAGTCTAAGTAAGCCATTTGTAGCGCAAGTAAGCTGGCGACAATAAACGCCGCATAAGCAAATAAGATCACGATGATATGGACCACAAGCGGGATATTATCACTTAAATGGGAAATATAAATTGTCGGTAGTAGATAGCTTAGTGCAATGACAATGGCCGAAAAACCATAAACAATAGGTAATAAAGGCAATATTTTAAACTTATTAATCGACAGAGTCATGATTATTGAGATCAGTAAGCTGATCAATGTGGCAACATTAATTATGCTCAGATTAATACCTGCTGCCGTTACAATATCAAAGCCCATCCAAAATAGATGGCAAAGTGTCGCACCCGCACCTAAGATGAAGATAGTACGTATACTCGGCTGCTGCGTGACAGTTAAGGCTTTAATGCAATAATAAGTTGCAGCTATATATAAAATAATAGCGCCGAGAGCAAACAGTTCCATAGGGCTCACTTTAATGTTGATTTATATGTAGTTATGCAGTCCAGTATACGCTTGCTCTACCTATAGAGCTATATTCAAATGCATTATTTGGAAAGGAAAATATTATTTTTTTATAAAACAATACCTAGCAACACCTTGAGAGTGTGATTTTTGCCCTCAAATAAGGGTATAATCATAAGTAATTATTGAATTTAATCTAATTTATAACGGATAACGTCATGTTTGAGAATTTAACCGATCGCTTATCGGCAACGCTGAAAAACGTCAGCGGCCGTGGTCGTTTGACTGAAGATAATGTCAAAGACACACTACGTGAAGTACGCATGGCGTTACTCGAAGCGGATGTTGCTTTACCTGTCGTACGCGCATTTATTAAAAATGTGAAAGAAAAAGCCTTAGGCCAAGATGTATCTAAGAGTCTAAACCCAGGCCAAGCCTTCATTAAGATAGTTCAAACTGAACTTGAATCTGCAATGGGTGAAGCGAACGAAACATTAAACCTTGCTGCGCAGCCGCCAGCAGTATTAATGATGGCTGGTTTACAAGGTGCTGGTAAAACAACGTCTGTAGCAAAATTATCACGCTTCTTAAAAGAGCGTGAGAAGAAATCAGTATTGGTTGTAAGTGCCGATGTTTACCGTCCTGCGGCAATCAAGCAGCTAGAAACATTGGCTGGCGAAGTTGATGTTGAGTTCTTCCCGAGTAATATCGAGCAGAAACCTGTTGATATTGCTAACGCAGCAATCGAGCACGCACGTAAGTCATTCATTGATGTGGTGATCGTCGATACTGCGGGTCGTTTACATGTTGATACTGACATGATGAACGAGATCCAAGAGTTACACACGGCGATTAACCCAATTGAAACGCTATTCGTTGTTGATGCCATGACAGGTCAGGATGCGGCTAATACAGCTGCGGCATTTAATGAAAGCCTGCCATTAACCGGTATCATCTTAACCAAAGCTGATGGTGATGCACGTGGTGGTGCTGCGCTATCAATTCGTCATATTACGGGTAAACCAATTAAGTTTATCGGTATGGGCGAGAAAATTGATGCGCTGGAACCTTTCCACCCAGAGCGTATTGCGTCACGTATTTTAGGTATGGGTGATGTACTATCACTTATCGAAGAAGTAGAACGTAAAGTCGATAAAGACAAAGCTGAAAAACTGGCCAAAAAAGTTCAGAAAGGTAAAGGCTTTGATTTAGAAGACTTCCGTGATCAACTTGTGCAAATGAAAAGCATGGGTGGCATGATGGGCATGATGGATAAGTTACCGGGCATGAACCAGGTTCCTGATGCTGTTAAAGACCAAATGGATGATAAATTAACGAATCGTATGGAAGCGATCATTAATTCAATGACACCAGCAGAACGTCAACGTCCAGACATTATCAAAGGCTCTCGTAAGCGCCGTATTGCAACGGGTTCTGGTACTCAGATCCAAGATGTGAATAAACTACTTAAACAGTTTACTCAGATGCAAAAAATGATGAAAAAAATGTCGGGCAAAGGCGGCATGAAGAAAATGATGGGTAAAATGAAAGGTATGATGCCACCAGGAATGGGCGGCGGCATGGGTGGTATGGGCGGTGGTAAAGGACCGTTTGGTTAATCCCTCCACTTTAAAACTCTTCTTTATATAGTCGTTTTATTTAAAGCCTTGCTAGTTAATAGCAGGGCTTTTTTATTTCTGTCTATTTTTGCTAACTTGTTTCTGAGCGGCACAATTACAACATAATGATCGCTTATAGTATAAATGGCGCTAACTAAAGTGGTCATGCCGCACAATAAGGTTGCATTTAGTTAAAATAAGAGTAAAATTGCGCGACTTCGAATCGTCTCATTCATGAGTACTATTTGAACACTATGGGACCTTGTCAGTGCAAGGTCGGAATACACATTTAATTTATAAAGAGGACGATATGGTAACTATTCGTTTATCTCGTGGTGGTTCTAAGAAATCACCTTTCTACACAGTTGTTGTTACAGACAGCCGTAATGCTCGTGATGGTAAATTCATCGAGAAGCTAGGTTTCTTTAACCCAATGGCTGCTGGTCAAGAAGAACGTGTTCGTCTTGACAACGTGAAAATTGAAGCTTGGGTTGCTAAAGGCGCTACAGTTTCAAACACAGTTGCTAAGTTAATCAAAGACGCTGCTAAAGCTGCTTAATTATCTTAAGGTAAGGAGATCTTGTGAGTTCAACTGACAAACCGATGGTAGTTGGCCGTCTTGGTGCTGTTTACGGCATTAAGGGCTGGATAAAAATCAACTCCTTTACCGATATTCCTGAAGGGATCTTTGACTATTCACCTTGGCTCATCGAGCAAAAAGGCGAATGGGTTGAAGTGGCGATTGAAGATTGCAAACGCCATGGCAAAGGTTTAGTTGCTAAGTTAGTTGGTATTGATGTACGTGAAGAAGCGCAGTCCCTTACGGGTGCTGAGATTGCTATTAACGCAGATCAACTTCCAGAATTAGAAGATGAATATTACTGGCGTGACATCATTGGCTGCTCTGTTGAGACAGACAAGGGTTATACGTTAGGTAAAGTCACTGATATGATGGAAACCGGTTCTAACGATGTATTAGTAATTAAAGCGAATGCAACAGATGCTTTCGGAAAAAAAGAACGGTTAATCCCGTATCTTGATGGGCAAGTAATTATCAGTGTTGATATTACAGCTCAAAAAATTATTGTTAATTGGGACCCGAGTTTTTAAGACTCATGGTCAGCGGAGGCTAGTATGTGGTTAGGGGTTATAAGCCTTTTTCCAGAGATGTTTGATGCCATCACTGAGCAAGGAGTCATCGGTCGAGCAATAAAACGCGATCTGCTTAAGTTCCAAACTTGGAACCCAAGAGATTTTGCCCACGATAAACATAAGACGGTCGATGATCGCCCTTATGGTGGTGGCCCTGGCATGTTGATGATGGTTCAACCATTACGAGATGCTATCCATGCAGCAAAACAGGCAGCAGGTGGTGAGGCGAAAGTTATTTATCTTTCACCGCAAGGACGTAAATTGGATCAAGCTGGCGTACTGGACTTGGCAACAAATGAAAAGATGATTTTTATTTGTGGCCGTTATGAAGGTATCGATGAGCGTATCATCCAATCGGAAGTTGATGAAGAGTGGTCTATCGGTGACTTTGTGTTAACCGGTGGTGAACTCGCAGCAATGACGATGATTGATGCTGTTTCACGCATGATACCGGGTGTTTTAGGCACTCAGGCATCCGCGGAGCAAGATTCGTTTGCAGATGGTCTTTTAGATTGTCCGCATTATACGCGTCCGGAAGTGTTAGATGGTATGGCTGTTCCTAAGGTTCTCCTTAGTGGCAATCATAGTAAAATTAGCCAATATAGACAGAAACAGTCTTTAGCTCGAACGTTAGAACGACGACCTGATTTATTAAGTAACCTAGCTCTGACTGATCTGCAAGAAAAACTTCTTGTTGAGATCGTTCGCGAAAGTCGCGAGTTAAAGTAGAGTTTTTCAGTTTATTCTAGGGTATAGAAAATGAGCAACATTATTGCACAGCTCGAACAAGAGCAAATGAAAACAGATCTACCAACTTTTGGCCCTGGTGCTACTGTTGTAGTACAAGTAAAAGTTGTTGAAGGTGATAAATCACGTCTACAGGCTTTTGAAGGCGTAGTTATCGCTAAACGTAACCGTGGTCTGCACTCTGCATTCACAGTTCGTAAAATCACTTCAAACGGTGAAGGTGTGGAACGTGTATTCCAAACACATTCTCCAGTGGTAGCAAGCATCACTGTTAAGCGTCACGGCGATGTTCGTCAAGCTAAGCTATACTACCTACGTGGTCTTACTGGTAAAGCTGCACGTATTAAAGAAAAATTGGGTAAACGTAAGTAATCCATTTTTCATGCAGTTTAAGGTCCGTCTTCTGACGGGCCTTTTTTTTGCCTGCGATTTACAAAATTAGCTAACAAGCCGAGTTAACACAAATATCTATGTCTTAGGTAAATTAGATATTGAAGTGTTTTTTGAGTAATTGATGAGTAAATGCTTTTTTTAGATAAAACCCACGTGGTCGCACCTGAATGATCTCTCCCTCGCTACCGTAGGCTTTAGTACGGATCTTATTATTGGCAGCCTTAGGGCGAAGCTGTAAAAATTTACCGTGACGCGCAGTGATCTGTTCTACCTGCCCAAGCGCGATCATATCCATTAATTCTTCCCAATCTTGTTGTAATTGTGCGTTTTCAAGTTCATCGGGTTGCCACAGTAGTGGTGAACCGACAATACGTTCTGCCACCGGAATATCACGCTCACCAAGTACCGGTATCCACAATACTTGTTTTAATTTATTGGCGACACTGCTGGTTTGCCAAGTCACACCATGGTTACCGGTTAAGGGCGCAACACAGACAAAGGTTGTTTCCAGTGGTTTGCCCTGTGCATTGATGGGGATGGTTTTTAATTCAACGCCTAATTCGGGAAAATCCTGAATCGGCTTACTGCCCGCCGTAGCGCCAAGATGAAGTTCAAGAAGTTGTCCTATCCAACCTTTCTGTTTACGTAGATCATCAGGTACTTTGAGTTGGTGCAATGCGGCTATTTGCTGTAGGTTAAACCCGGCAATCGCTTGCGCGCGGAGCATCAGTTCATTGATATCTTGCGGTTCATTTATAATTGCAGGCATTTCAAATAATTCTTATATCTTAAGGTTTCATTTAGCAGAATAACACTTTTAAATCTAGCTGTTAACGGTCGTTTTCCATACAAAGAGAGACTTTGATCTCACTTTTATGTTGCCTAGATGTTTCATGCTAAAGAGTGTGTTTAAGTGGTTGTTTTAATTTGTATTTTTTGAATGGGAAAGAGGTTGTGGATAATTTTATCATGGTTTTATTATGTTAAATGGCAATAATGTAAACTCCTCACAAGGTTATCCACAGAAAAGGTGGATAACTTCCTATTCATAGCCCAAACTTTGTTAATAAATATCGACAATAGCGATCAATAGTACTATTTAGCTCAGTTTTAATTACTTTTCCACATAGGTTATGTGTATAACTGTATTTATTGTGGATGATCAGTGTCGTTATCGAAAAACTACTGTTTTACTGTTTAAATTTTGAGCGGTGAAGGTGTTAGTATATGGCTAATAAGAAGCTATTAGTGAACGTCGGACATAAAAATACCGAGTTCAGGGACTCGGTATTATATTTGCGTTTTAACTAAGCGGTTAGACTGCTAATTAAAAATAGAATGCTGCTTTGATGTAACCCATGCTTTCGTTTAATGCTGCACCATACTGGTAATCAGCTGAAAAACGGGTGTTTTTAGAGTAGTCATAGAAAGCACCAAAACCGTAGAACATACCTGAATCAGATAATGTGTTTACATCGTTTTGAATAATATCGTTACCATCAGCATCTCCACCTACAGCATAACCAGCATTTTCGTACGAGTAATCACGAGATGATACTTGTGCTGCAACAGTTAGCTTTTCAACTAGCTTATATTGCGCTGAAACTTCCCACTGGTCCATGTCTACAGAGTTACGGGTAAACTCAGCTGAAAATGCGTTTAAATCTACAGAGTTATCTTTTTCATTCACGCGATATTGGTTATATAGAGCACCGATTTTTAGCTTATCAGTTACTTGGTATTCAGTACCTACGTTCCAAGAGTAAGAGTCGTTAATCGCGCCCCAGAATTTACCATCAGTGCGTAGGAAACCAGCGCCGATTAATAGTCCTTCCATAGGCTTGAAATCAATTGCACCATTGAAAGAACCTGTTTGCTTATCATCATCTTGTATTACAGTAATACCAGCATATAAGCTAGCATCTTTATACTCAATAGTGGCACCGTTAACATCACCGCCCGCAGCTGTTTCTACAGCGCCTTTACCAAACTCGACAGCAAGATCACCGTAGCTTGAGCGTGCATCGAATACAGAGTCGATTAAACCGCCTATAACTGTCACGCCATTATCAAATTTATAACCAACGAAAGATTTGTCTAATTTTGCATCTTTATCCATGTAAGCATCAACTTCGATACCACCGAATACTTGACCGTCTTTGTACTTAACGCGAATAGAACCGGCTGTATCAGAGTGGTATGTTGCTTCGTCTGATTTTTCATTGAAGTGATAAGCATCGATTGATTGACGCGTATTACCGCCAATGTAGCCACCAACTTCCATAAATGCACCTAGGCTTACTTTATCAGTAATATTACCTGCATTTGCACTATTCATTGTGCTTGTCATTGCCAGTACTGATGTTACTGCTGTCGCTAAAAATTGCTTTTTCACTATATGACTCCGTTGATATACATGCACATTATTTTATGCGCTTAGTGGTGATTTTTTAGTGTAAATACAATGCCATCTGTAGATAATTGGATATTCGTCCTGAAATCGGCGCCATCATACCCGTCAACCGCGATGGATTACTAGGCTTATTTTGGAGGAGTTAAGCGACTGCTTGATTAATAATCAAGATTGCTGTTTATAATATGAAGTGGTTTTATTAAGTGTTTGATTTTAAATTAAAATTTAAAAAGCCAAGGTGTAATACCTTGGCTTTTATTAGTTCTGAGTGAAAAGTGTCACATTTATGTTTAAACTACCTATTTAGATAACCTTTTCACCATTTTCGATGACTGTTTGACGTACTTTTTTAGTGAACTCCATTGCTTCTGCTATGATCTCTTTTTCATTAACAGTTAGCATGTCTCGATCCTGCATTATCACTTTACCAGCAACAATAGAATGACGAACATTTGCAGAGTTAGCGGAGTACACAAGTGCAGAATACGGGTTGTACATAGGTACCATGTTTGGTGCTTTGGTATCAATTACGATAACGTCAGCCAGTTTACCGACTTCTAAAGAACCAATTTTGTCTTCCATATGCAGTGCTTTTGCTGCGCCCATGGTTGCCATGTCGATAACTTTAAGCGGTGGCATTGCCCCACGATCTTGGTTTACGAGTTTATGAACTTTAGCAACTTGGTTGAATTCATCAATCGTACTTAGTGTATTACCTGACATTGGACCATCGGTACCTAAACCAATACGTACGTCTTCGTCATACATTTTAAGTGCTGGTGATACACCTTTTGCTGATTTGATATTTGCACTCATGTTATGCGCAACACCTGTACCAGCTTTTTTTACTAGCTCAATATCAGACTCACTTACGTTGATCATGTGAGCAGCTACTAAACGTTCGTCGAGTGAACCAATACTATCCATGTATTCAACAGGTGATTTACCATCAGCACGGTTAGCTATCTTTTCGTTTTCACGCTCAGATTCTGCTAAGTGAATTAATACTGGCACATCATGCTCTTTTGCTAACTTAGTGATTTGTTGCAGTACTTCTGTGGTGTTGGTATAAGGTGCATGTGGTGCAAATGCAGGGGTAATACGTGGGTGATCTTTATATTCTTCGATGAAGTTAAGTGCGTACTGGATACCTTCTTGAGCATTTTGAGCATCAGCAACAGGGAATTTAATCACTGTTTCACCTAAGATTGCACGCATACCTATTTTATCAACGGTTTTTGCTACTTCATCTTCAAAGTAATACATGTCGCTGTAAGTTGTTACGCCACCTTTAACCATTTCTAGGTTACCTAGGTTCGCGCCAATACGAACCATGTCACGGCTTACTAACTTCTTCTCGAGTGGGAAGATATAACGGTGTAAACGTCCTGGTACATCGTCTGCTAACGAGCGAAATACTGTCATTGATGCATGAGTATGCGTATTGATTAAACCTGGCATCACGATGTCACCATCAACATCCATTATTTTATTTGCTTGGTATTGCTCGGTAAGTGTCGCATCGCCAACAGCAATGATTTTGTTGCCTTTGATCACCACTGTACCGTTTTCGTAAATGGTTTTATCACTGTTCATTGTTAATACAGTGGCATCGGTGATCATCAAATCTACTTTTTCAGCAGCATGAACAGATGTTGCGAAAATGATTGAAGCGGCAAGCAATGTTTTGTTTAAAAATTTGTTACTAGCAAACATGTTTAAATCTCAATTTTATATGAATAGGACAGAAAACACTCTCGAAAGTCGAGTTACACGATTTTCCAGAGCTTTATAAACGCATTAACCTTTAATGGCAATCAAATAGCTTAAAATAACCAAATAAGCAGTAGTAGCTTTTGATTTGTATATTGTTAGTAGTGCTTTCTTGATGGTTCTTTATAGTCTTGGTTATTTTTTAGCATTATTCATTTTTGAGCAAATGACATCGAACGAAAGTTATTTATCTACGAGTTTGCTGTAAATGATCGGTATTTTGCCTTAGTAAATGGATCTTTAGTAAAACTGTTGGTGTAAATTTGCTGCTCATTGATTTATATGAAACAATCAAGTTAACTAAGTTCTACCCTTAAGGTGCTAATGTGATTGATAGCGATGGCTATCGTCTTAATGTAGGCATCCTAATTTGTAATCGTGAAGGTCAAGTTTTATGGGCTAAACGTTGTGGGCAACATTCTTGGCAATTTCCGCAAGGTGGTGTAGATAATGGAGAGTCTGCAGAGCAAGCAATGTATCGAGAACTATATGAAGAAGTTGGGCTAAAAGCGAAACATGTTTCGATTCTGGCAACCTCTAAAACATGGTTGAAATATAAATTACCAAAACGATTAGTCAGATGGGATAGTAAACCGGTCTGCATTGGGCAAAAGCAAAAATGGTTTTTACTGCGTCTGGAAGCGGATGACAGTAAGATAGACTTTAAACGCACAGGGCATCCTGAATTTGATGATTGGCGTTGGGTCAGTTATTGGTATCCAGTACGTCAGGTTGTATCGTTTAAAAAAGACGTTTATCGTCGTGTAATGAAAGAGTTTGCACCCGTGGCATTACCCTTTTTACGCAAAGACATAAAACGCAAACGACGTTAATATTAAATAATGCCTGCGTATTGAATTGTCTGTACGATTCAATACAAAGGCATTACTTATTCATGTTTCCACGCGATTATTTTATTCTGCTATTTTAGATACTCATTACCTAGCTAATACTTTGGTTTTATTTACCTTATTTTACCGATTCGATTACGGCTGTTTCTTTGTTGTGGCTAGTATTTGGTGTAAGGTATGTTTTAACTTTATTGCCTTAGTGTGGGCAAGCACTTTCTTTTACTTAGGAACTTAACGATGTCGCAGACATACCTACAATATCCAGAAATTGATCCTATTGCGATCAGCCTCGGTCCTATCAATGTTTATTGGTATGGGTTGATGTATTTACTTGGTTTTTTATTTGCTAATTGGATGGGTAATCGTCAAGCAGCTAAACCGGGAAGTAATTGGAATAAAGAAGAAGTCGGTGACTTATTATTTTATGGTTTCCTTGGTGTGATCCTAGGCGGTCGTATCGGTTATGTGCTGTTTTATAATTTTGGATTATTCCTTGATGATCCTATGTATTTATTCCGTATCACTGATGGTGGCATGTCATTTCATGGCGGTCTGATTGGTGTATTGTTAGCGTTTGCATATTTTGGTCGTAAGACCCAGCGCTCATTTTTTATTATCGCGGACTTTATCGCGCCTATGGTGCCGTTTGGCTTAGCGGCTGGACGTATCGGTAACTTTATCAATGGTGAGCTATGGGGCCGTGTGAGCGATGTGCCTTGGGCGATGATCTTCCCAACCGGTGGTGATTTACCACGTCACCCAAGTCAGCTATATCAGTTTGCGATGGAAGGTGTATTACTGCTTATTATATTACAAGTATTTGCACGTAAACCGAGACCTGTAGGTGCTATCTCTGGTCTGTTTTTATTCGGTTATGGTATTTTCCGCTTTGTGGCAGAGTACTTCCGCCAACCAGATTCACAACTTGGACTTTATTTTGATTTGATTAGTATGGGACAGATTTTATCGACACCGATGATCTTCCTAGGTGCACTAATTATGTTTGTGGCATATAAAAAACCGACCTTGTTTGCTGGTAAAAATAAGGCTTAAATAAACGTAATAAATAGTACATTATACCCGTAGTTACCCTATATTCATGGATAGGTACTGCGGGTTTTTCATACCCCCGCATTTATAGTTTCCTTTGCAAAAATAAAAATACTTTATGCAAAGGACCGCTTTTTCCCGGCTTGTTTATAGATGATGACTTTATGTTGACTCTGCTGTTTCTCTATTTAATATACGCGCTTAATAATGGGGTGCGCATACCAAAATAGGCATGTCGCTGGCTTAGCTATGGTGATACTGCAGTATGAATATTCTCTCTATTTGTTTAGTTGCGCTCGGATTGATTTTTTTATCAATAAGTTTAAAACCGGCAATTAAAATATGTAAACAGGCTCGGAGTCTTGGCTGGCAGCTATTACTCCTATTAATTGTTTTTTTCCTCATCGGTTACTGCACTTTTCTTTATTACCTCATGACTATTGTTATGGTTTCTATTGTTGAGATTTTTTTGTCGACCATTTTGTTTGGCGGTAGTGTTTTTGTGTTTATGGTGATTAATTTTAGTCTTCGTAGTCTCGAAGAGCTTCATCTTATTGCGCAACAAGAGCGACATAATGCTCTTCATGATTCTTTAACAGCGTTACCTAACCGCTTAAACTTTATGAAAACCGTGTCAGCGAAAGCGGCATCTGCTGCGCCTTTTTCTGTATTTGTTTTAGATTTGAATGACTTTAAGCAAATTAATGATGTGGTGGGGCATTATTATGGTGACCAACTGCTGATTCAATTATCGAAACGACTGTCAGCTGTATTACCTGGTGATTGTTTTTTTTCGCGTGTTGGTGGTGATGAGTTTATTCTGTTATTTGATTCAATCGAGCATGCTGAAATTGTTGAATTAATGGCGACTGTAGATAAAGCCTTGCTGACCCCATTCAATATTAATAGTTATAATTTTAATGTGCGCATTAGTACTGGGGTGAGTTTGTTTCCCTACCACAGTAATGAAATAGTGCCGTTATTACAGAAAGCCGATACGGCGATGTATGATGCGAAAAAACAGAAGGTTGCTTATCGCTTATACAACGATACGTTAGATGATGATGCTAAAGCCCGTCTTGCTATATCGAGTCAGTTGCACGTCGCATTAGCAGAAAATGAATTTCAGCTGTATTACCAACCGCTAGTTAAATTACAAACGACTAAAGTACATCATTTTGAAGCCTTATTACGCTGGCCACAAGCGGATGGTAGCTTTATTCCTCCGGATCAGTTTATTCCATTGGCTGAGCAAAATGGCACAATTCGTCAGGTGTCTGTGTGGGTCTTAGATACGGTGATTCGGGATTTAGTCGACTTTGCTGCACAAGATATCGATGCGTGCATCCATATCAACCTATCCGCTCTCGACTTGCAAGATGATCGTCTTTCAACTTATCTTGCAGCTTTGGTTCGTGAGGGCCAGCTATCACCTGCACAGCTAGTATTAGAAGTGACTGAAACGGCAATCATGGCTGATATAACAAAAACGCGTGATATTCTGTCTAAATTATCAGGCCTGGGTTTTCGTATTAGTCTCGATGATTTTGGTACCGGATTTTCGTCATTGTCTATTTTGAGAGAATTACCGATTAACCAAATTAAGATTGACCGTTCATTTGTGATGGCGATGAACACAGGTAATACTAATAACGCGATTGTACGTTCAATTATATTCTTGGCTAACAATTTAGGTTGTAGCGTGGTTGCTGAAGGTGTTGAAACCAGAGCCATCGCAGAAGAATTAATGCTGCTCAATTGTGATTATTTACAAGGTTACTATTACAGTAAGGCATTACCAATCACCTTGTTGTTTCCTTATTGTGGGCAGCAAGGCTGGAAAGTGACATTGCAGTAACGATAATATTCTTGTCATTAACAGCGCAAAAGGGCGTTAACCGATAAGGTGAACGCCCTTTTGTTATTTATCGTCTACGATCTTAATCATTTAGGGTGAGACCGTCAGCTTTTACGATAAATACTATACCGAAAATGGATATTTGATCGCATCATGATGCTGATAATCCGTTACTTCAAAATCATCCATAGTTACCCAAGTTTCTAAATCTTCTAAGGTCTTAATTTTCGGATTAATGTGTAATTTTGGCAGTGGTAACGGCTCGCGTTTTAGCTGTACGTCACGCATCAATTCCAGCTGATCTTCGTAAATGTGGGCATTAACAATCTTGTGGTAGGCCTGACCGGCTTTATGACCAGTAATCTGTGCTACCAGTGCTAGTAATACATGCACTTGCACCATGTTAAAATTTAGCCCTAGCGGCACGTCACACGAACGTTGGGTGCTGTTGAGGTATAAAGTATCACCTAGTAGTGAAAAGTGATGGCTATACATGCAAGGACGTAAACAGCCCAGTTCAAACGCACCTGGGTTGAAGAAGGTTAAGATCTCGCCACGGTTATCAATACCGTTTGATAGGTCATCAATGATTTGACGTAGTAGGTCGACTGTACCGCCCTGTGGTTTTGCCCAGTTACGTGCACATGCACCATACACATAACCCATATCGTCTTCACCTTTACGGTGTGGACTTGCCAACCAAACTGGATTTTCATTGGCATTGGCATCCCAAGTCTTGGTACCTAATGCACGAAAATCTGCAGCGTTATCATAACCACGGATGTAACCTATGATCTCGGCTATCGCTGATTTCCAAAAGCTTTTACGTGTGGTGACTAATGGAAATGCATTGTTCGCCACGTCATAAGTGAGATCAGCATTGATTACGGTTAAACAGCGTTTTCCGGTACGTTCATTTTCGACCCAAACACCTTCGTTCACTATTCTGTTGCATAAATCAAGATACTGTTTCACTGTGTTGACCCTTCGATGGATAAATTAAAAATCGACGGATTTTGACATAAATAGGACATTTAATCAAAAATAAGACGCTGCCGCTGAGCTAATATCAGCGACACTAATGGTTAATAAATTATTATTAGGCATGTTCGAGTTGCAGGGCTTGCGCATTAAAGCGTTTTTTATTCTTATCGGTAAACTGGGTAAGGTCTAATACGATCAAACCATCTATACAATGATTGAAACTCGGGTCTATATTGAAATCAAAAATCTGTACACCGCCGGGTTTACATAATTTGGTATATTGCTTAAACAAGGTGGGCACACTAAAACCCATGTGATTAAGCTGAGCCTTGAGGGTTACCATGCCTTCTTCAGCGTTCATATCTGCAAATAACTCTGTCAGGCGTGAGCTTGATTCTTCTGATAAAGAAAATGGCATCGTGGCGCTTGCTACGTTGGTATTGTTGCCATAGAAATGTTGGTAATAATAAACTAATAGTTCTTTAGCAGGCTGCGAATAGCTGTTGCTGATACTCACTGTGCCAAACAAATAGCGACAACCACTGTGCTGAATGATGAATTCCATGATCCCCTGCCACAAGTATTCCAGGCTGCGCGTTCCCCAATATTTTGGTTGAATAAAGCTACGGCCGAGTTCAATACCAGACATAAGATAAGGGCTCATTGCTGCGTGATAGTCAAACAGGGTCGCGCTGTAGAGTTGCTGTTGCACATTGACGAGATCAATATTTTTGGTAATGAGTAAACGGTAAGCGCCAATTAATTCAAGTTCTTGATCATCCCACAGTAGGATGTGCACGTAAGAGTTATCGTAGATATCTACGTCGCGGCGTTCACCTGTTCCCTCACCTACCAATCGGAATGACTCTTCTCGTAAACGACCTATTTCACGCATTATGGTGGAGTTGGCTTGGTGGCGGTAGCAATAAATTTGTTTACCATCGCGACTTTCGCTTATCTTTTGACAAGCATGTATTTCACTTCGCAATAATGCTTTATTTTCTGGGTGTGCGATGGCCGATTGGGTACTGAAAATAGACGGTTTGTCTTTGGTTAAGCGATATAAGTGTTTGCGAAATAACGCAGTTTTGGTATTTATGGGTAAATCTAGCGCTTGATAGGTGTGATAGTTAATCTGTTCGCCAATTCGAATCGACACCGAATTATGCGCGTGCTTAAACATTTCTCGGATTAACCATAAGGTCGATATCGGTTTCGATAACATAGATAAGCTATAGAAAAATAAGGAGTTTTTGGCATTTATATAGATGGGGATGATAGGTGCTTGTAAATTACTGGCAATGCGTAAAAAACCATTGCGCCATTTACCGTCTTTGACGCCTTGTGGACTAATGCGTGATACTTCGCCAGCCGGAAACATGATAATGACACCTTCATCTTTGAGGTGACTATTAATGGCTTTTAGCCGCTCGCTGGCAGTCCCGCCATTCATATTATCAACAGGCAAGAAATAATCGCTCAATGGTTTAATGATCATGAGCATATCATTCGCGACGACTTTGACGTCGGGGCGGATCTTGCTGACCATCTTGAGTAATGCCATGCCATCGAGAGTACCAATTGGGTGATTGGCAATGATCACGGCTTTACCTGTTGCTGGAATACGTTCAATTTCGTTCGGGCGAACTGAATAACTAAAGCAAAAATGCTCGAATACTTGTTCGATAAACTCGATGCCAGTGAGGTGGGCATAGGTTTCACCAAACTGACGTAATTCACGTTCGTGGAACAGTAATCTGAGTGTCGCCAGCATAGGTTTGGCAATGAGACGGGTACTTTTTTTCTGAAAAAAGTCCGGGTAACGTTGGTTAATTTCCGCTTCTACATTGAGCATAATCTTCATCCTTTAGATTATTGTTGGTTGCTATCATAGAAGTTTGGTGTGACATTTTTAGTGGTTTTATATGGCAGTTGAGTGACGGCTTTAGATTGGATTTGCGAGCCAGCGCGATATTTTATCGAAGATCCACTGGCTGTCATCTAAGGGTAAGTCGTGGCCCGCGGTGGGATGATAGTGAATTGGACAATGCCATTGTGCGGCGATGGCTGTGCTACAACGTACATCAACGAGCTGATCCTGCACGCTAGCAAGTAACAAGATTGATTCAATCGGCGGTTGCGCTGGTGGATTAAAACGGCTAGCAGCATATAGCTGACGCAAGGCGTTTGCTAGGCTTACCGGTTGTTGTTCTGCACAATCACGCCAGTGCTGAACCAATACTTGATTATTGTGTTGGGTGTGGCTGGTCATGTTTAAAATGAGCTGTTCTTGCTGTAAAGGCGCACTGGTTAATATGCGGATAAGGGTGGTGAGTTTACTGAATCTTAAGCGCTGATAGATAGGACTGAATTGTTTAAAGCTGGTATTAATAAACACCATATGTTCAATTTCGTTAGGAAAGTGTTTTGCCCATTCTGTACAGATCATACCGCCCATTGAAATACCCAGCAACCGGATAGGGTAGGATACATCAGGGTTTTGTTGCCTAAATTGTTGCCTGAGTTGCAGGGTTATATCCGTAATGGAGGCAGGTGTTAGGCGCTGCCATTCTGTGCCTGTACCTGGAATGTCGCAACATAATACTTGGCTGTTAAGTTGTTGCGCTAATTTGATGGGAAAGTCTTCCCAATGTAGCTGTTGACGGCATAACCCCCGTATCAATAGCCAGGTCGATGGTGACTTGTTATCCATTGATGACGCTATCAAACTATTCTGTATACCAGAGCGAGGTTGCATCGGCATGGTGACGTTCCTTGTTTAGTTGTGGGAGCCAGTGACTATAAGATCCAGTTACCTTGATTAAAAATTCCATCAGGACGTGGTGCTGCCGTAACACCCGTTTAATGCGATGAGGTTGAATCGGATGAAAAATACCAGTAGATTGAAATATTTGTAGTGGATTTTTTTTGATCCACGTCCAGGACCCCATTTCTAATGTGAGTGGTAGAAAGGTGGTATTGAGTGTCAGAGATTGGTCGTATAAATAGTCCCATAAATCACCATGCGTCATATAATTACGTGCTTGCGGCTCAAACACATAATCTTGATGTGGGTATGTTTCGATAAGCATTTTTCGTAGTTTAAATATTTCTGCAAGGTGCGGGATCGGCCGTTTTGATTTGGCGTATGGGAACCAGATCTGGTTATTAAAACCAAAGCCGGAATGGCAATCTAGGGCAATACTAAACGGCGAGCTTAATAGTTGTTGGCTGATGTGCTCGACTAATACACGGGATTCTTGTTGCATGGCTTGGCCTCTCTTACCGCGATACCAAGGCAATATATGACTAATACGTTGACCGCCTACGAGCCAAGGTACTTTCCCCACTGCATCTACAGGTGCATTGCGCATTAAGTCGATGCCATTACCATTGGCGCGGCTATTGTTCAGCATGCCTATGGGATTCATCAGTGGCAGGAATAATAGTTTTACTTGACTGAGTTCTTGATGCAGAGATTGATCCCATTTTAAGCGCCGGATCAAACTTTCGAATAAGGCTAAGATAACTTGGGTTCCAATGCGTTCGACACCGTGGAT
>Ga0209292_1001887_pt1 | contig 25056 bp, 26 predicted proteins | sample GOMGulsemesocosm_2_FD_184634 | JGI IMG/M metagenome (GOLD analysis project Ga0209292, IMG submission 184634) | Methane-oxidizing microbial communities from mesocosms in the Gulf of Mexico - GOM9C Gulf of Mexico (SPAdes) (version 2) | ecosystem: Environmental > Aquatic > Marine > Cold seeps... | reverse complement strand
TAGTTTCGATAAATCTGGTGACTCACATCATCCAACTCTTCGAGTAACAACTGAATTTGTGGGTTGGCTGGCGGTAAACGAGCAATCAGCTTTTGTGAAACAGCCTCACCATTAATATAGAGTTCTTTTTGCACATAACCAATACGGTCACCTGGTACACCAATCACCCGTTTGATGTAGTTGATGTTGTTATCGCCGGGGAATTTAAACACCAGCACATCACCACGTTGCGGATCATTTAAAGAAACCACCTTGGTGCCAACCACTGGCAAACGCAGGCCATAGGTAAACTTGTTAACCAGAATAAAGTCGCCCACTTTGAGCGTTGGCAACATGGACCCGGAGGGAATCTGGAACGGCTCATACAGAAATGAGCGTAATACCAAGACCACCGCCAGCACGGGGAAAAAGGAACGTGAATATTCAACCCAAGAAGGTGCTTCAGGCTCGTCACCTGATTCATCGCCTGCCTCTGCTTGCACACCTGTTGTTGTCGCTGCCTGCTTACGGCGTGGCGCCAGCCATAAAAGATCCAGCAACCAAACTCCGCCACTGACAAACACCAGAATGACCAGAATCAGCGGAAAATTGAATTCAATACCCATAAAAATGTCCCGTGTCCTTTATTAACTCAGCCTTAGCTATCGAGTGTTACTTTTCAACTTTAAGAACAGCCAGGAACGCTTCCTGCGGAATTTCAACATTACCCACCTGCTTCATGCGTTTCTTACCTTCTTTCTGCTTTTGCAGCAGCTTTTTCTTACGGCTGACATCACCACCGTAACACTTGGCTGTGACGTTTTTGCGTAGTGCTTTGACCGTCTGACGCGCCACCACCTGGTTACCAACAGCGGCCTGAATCGCCACATCAAACATCTGACGAGGAATTAATTCCTTCATCTTTTCAGTCAGCGCCATACTTTGTTTACGGATGTCATCCTGGTGAAGAATAATCGCCAACGCATCAACGCGATCGCCATTGATCAACACATCCAAGCGTGACAAATTCGCAGCTTCAAAACGTACAAAACTATAATCCAGCGACGCATAACCTCGGCTCACAGATTTCAGTCGATCAAAGAAATCCATCACCACTTCATTCATCGGTAACTCATAAGTCAGCGACACCTGCCCTGCCAAAAACTGCATATCCTTCTGAACACCACGTTTCTCAACACACAGGGTAATCACATTACCCAGATGTTCCTGCGGCACCAGAATATTGGCCTGTACGATCGGCTCGCGCATTTCTTCAATAATCGACGGATCCGGCAATTTAGACGGGTTATCCACCAGCATGACTTCGTTTTTCTTGGTCAGCACTTCGTAGATCACCGTTGGCGCCGTGCTAATCAGATCAAGGTTGTACTCACGCTCCAAACGTTCCTGAATGATTTCCATGTGCAGCATACCCAGGAAACCACAACGGAAACCGAAGCCCAGGGCATCCGAACTTTCAGGCTCATAAAATAACGACGCGTCATTGAGACTCAGTTTGGAAAGCGCATCGCGAAACATTTCATAATCATCGGAACTGACAGGGAACATGCCAGAATAAACCTGTGGTTTAACCTTCTGAAACCCTGGCAGCGCATCGGTATCCGGAAACTTGGCACTGATCAGCGTATCACCCACGGGCGCGCCGTGAATGTCTTTAATACCCGCTACCACGAAGCCCACTTCGCCCGCTTCGAGAATATCCATGTCCGTACGTTTCGGGGTAAAGATACCCACGCGATCTACCTGATAGCTCTGTCCGGTAGATTTGATATGAATTTTATCTTTCTTACGTAACACACCCTGTGTAACACGCACCAACGAGACAATGCCCAGGTAGTTATCAAACCAGGAATCAATAATCAGCGCTTGTAATGGTGCACTGCGATCACCTTCTGGCGGCGGCACCAGCTTAACAATCTCTTCCAGCGCGTCTTCGATACCCATGCCGCTTTTGGCACTTACCGGCACAGCATCCTGCGCGTCAATACCAATCACTTCTTCGATTTCCAACATAACGCGCTCGGGCTCAGCCTGCGGCAAATCCATCTTATTCAGCACCGGCACCACTTCCAGCCCCATTTCAAGGGCTGTATAGCAGTTAGCCACCGATTGTGCTTCAACACCCTGCGCGGCATCCACCACCAATAATGCACCTTCACAGGATGCCAGCGAGCGAGACACTTCGTAAGAAAAATCCACGTGGCCGGGCGTATCAATAAAATTGAGCTGATAAGTTTCGCCGTTGAGCGCCTTGTAATACAGGGTCACACTTTGGGATTTAATGGTAATGCCGCGTTCGCGTTCAATATCCATTGAGTCCAGCACCTGGCTGGACATTTCACGCTCACTCAAGCCACCGCAATGCTGGATAAAACGGTCAGCCAAAGTCGACTTGCCGTGGTCAATATGGGCAATAATAGAAAAGTTACGAATATGGGTAAGTTCAGTCACAAAAAGGCGCCAACAAGTATCAAAAATTTGGCTGGCAAGTCTACAGGATTTGCGCCTTGACCGCTATTGAAAAGGGATTAAAGCAAGCGGCTGAATTATGCAGGGCTCACATTGAAAACCCTGCACAAAAAATAGAATTTATCGTTATTCGGATATTTTTAAAGGAAGGAAAATTGGACGCCCCTGACGGACAACACGGACAGGCACCATCGCCCCAGCTTCCAGGTCAACAACAATGCGTACCAACTCGGCAACCGAGCCAACCTGTTGACCGTTTAGCATGGTAATCACATCGCCTCGACGCAGACCTGCCTGCGCCGCATCGCCGCGCTTAACACCCAACACAACAACACCGTCATCGACACCCGTGCGCTCACGAAGCTCGTCATTGAGGTTATCAACCATCATGTTCAAACGCTCAATCTCACCACGTTTTGAGGACTTTTTATTATTTCCTGCAACGATTTCCTGAGGCAAATCACCAACCACGACCGTCAGCTTCTTTTGTTTGCCATTTCGAAACACCTTAACGGCCACTTTGCTGCCGGCTTTAGTGCTACCCACTAGATGCGGCAAATCGGACGACAGCTCCACATCGTAGCCGTCAAAACTAAGAATAATATCGCCCACTGCCAGCCCGGCAGCCTCAGCTGGGCCATCTGGCACAATACGTGTCACTGCCGCACCCGAGGCCTGACGCAGACCAAAAGACTCGGCCAACTGGCGGCTAACATCCTGAATCTCCACCCCCAACCAGCCGCGGCTCACTTCGCCTTTACTCTTAAGCTGTTCAACCACATCCATCGCCACACTCATAGGAATAGCAAAGGACAGCCCCATATAACCACCTGAACGGGTCACAATAATGGTATTGATGCCCACCACTTCACCATCAAGATTAAACAGTGGCCCCCCGGAGTTACCCGGATTAATCGCTACATCGGTCTGAATAAAAGGGACATAACTATCGTGAAAAGAAGTACGACCCGTAGCACTGACAATGCCTGCGGTTACCGAGTAATCAAAACCAAAGGGTGAGCCAATCGCCATAACCCACTCACCCACTTCAATATCCTCCGGCGCGGCCAGCTTCACCACCGGCAGATCATCGGCATCAATTTTCAGTAACGCCAGATCGGAACGTGGATCCTGTCCTATTACCTCGGCCTCGTACTCACGGCGATCAATCAAGCGCACCAATACTTTATCGGCACCCTTCACCACATGATTATTGGTGAGAATATAGCCATCCTCGGAAATAATAAAACCGGACCCCAGTGAAGGTGCTTTGCGCCGCTGCGGCTGATTAAACTGCGGCAGCTCCCCAAAGAACTGACGAAACAGCTCAGGCACCTGCTGATACATATCGGGAGTTTGCGCGGATGGTTGTGACTGTACTTCCTGTACGGCACTGATATTAACCACTGCTGGCTTTAACTCATTCGCCAACTCAGTGAAATCAGGTAAAGATGCCGCTCGCGTTGTCAGCGAGAAAGCTAAAACAAAGAGAGAAAAGGTCCAAAAACTAACCTTGTGGGTCATACGCAACATAATATCTCCGGGGTTCAATTGGGACAAAGTCAACATGACTCGTTGAATCAGCCTCTATGACACGCCCCTGAACGGGTAAGTTCCGGATCAATTGCGAAGAAATTACTCAGATTTGAGCGACGGTTCACCACGCGGCCAGGCATTTAATACCGCCTGAATCAGTGTCGCCAAAGGAATGGCAAAGAATACGCCCCACAACCCCCAGATGCTGCCGAAAAACAATACCGCAACGATAATCGCCACCGGATGTAGGTTCACCACCTCAGAAAACAGGAAGGGTACCAGCACATTACCGTCAAGCGTTTGAATCACGCCGTAGGCTATCATCAGATAGAAAAATTCCGAGGTCCAACCCCACTGAAACGCACCAATCAATGCCACTGGCACCGTGACCACAGCTGCACCAATGTAGGGCACAATCACCGACAGCCCCACCAGAATCGCCAGCAACGCAGCGTAATTAAGCCCCATGTAGGAAAACACCACGTAACTCGCCGCGCCGACGATAACAATTTCAATAGCCTTGCCGCGAATGTAATTAGCAATCTGGGCATCCATTTCCACCCACACTTTGTTTATCAACGTGCGCTCACTAGGCAGCATATTGGAAAACCATTGGCTAATCAGATCTTTGTCTTTAAGGAAGAAGAACACCAGAATGGGCACTAAAATCAAATAAATCAGGATCGACACCAGATTGGTAATCGTCGATAGAGAATTCGACAACATCCACTGGCCCATTTGCGCCAGCTCATTGCCCGCAGCACTCATCCAACTTTGGATCTGTGTTTCAGAAACCAGATCGGGATACTGCTCTGGCAAAGCCAGCAACAGCGCCTGCCCCTTCTCCAGCATCCGTGGCAACTCACCAAACAGGCTCACCATTTGCCCCCAAACCAGCGGTAACAGCAGAAAGATCACCGCAAACAGGGAGCTGATAAACAGCGTGAAAACCACCGATATAGCAAGCAGATGCGGCACCTTACGCGCCGTCAGCATATTAACCATCCCTTGCATCAAAAAGGCCAGCACCACTCCCACAAACACCGGACCAAGAATGCCGCCAATGGTTAGAATAATGGCAAACACCGCCACCAGCAGCACAAACAGGATCATCGCCTCTTCGTTAGAGAAGTAGCGCTCAACCCATCCTTTTAATACTTTAATCATGAAAGCTACCTGTTAACTATTAAGCACCGCGCTCAATCAAATACCAATACACATCATCCACTTGCCAGGCATCAAGCATCGTGTGGCTGGAATGATCCATATAGGCCTGAAAATCCCGTTGCGAGCCAGGGTCCGTGGCGCTGACTTTGAGCACCTCGCCTTCATTTAATTCCATCAGTGCCTTTTTTGCCTTTAACAGGGGCAACGGGCAGCGCAAAGCAGTGACATCCAGCTGTGCGACTTTATCGTCTGAATTTCTATCCATTGCGGTCATTTCATCGCTCAAAAAATCATGATCGAGGCATAATACAAGATTTACCCGCCATGTATAGGGCGTCAATCAAACTGACAACAACTCGGGCAAGGTTTTTAGATTGCAGTGCTGGCACATCCCACTCGATACTGCCATCATGAACCGAAATTTAACAACTCTACGTCGGCAGATAACATCAAGCTGAAACCTTGGCTCACAAACAATGTCCCAAGTATGTTGGAAAGACTTCACCCAACGACCATAACAACTAAATTCTCAAAGCCCAATAACCGCATCTGATTTTTACTATGCTTCACACTTTTTTAACATTTGCATTATCCGCACTGCGCCTACCTAACCTAACAGGTCTGGCCGCTCGCCTAACGCTGTCTATGGGCCTTATGTTATCCGCTGCCAGCTCTTTGCATGCCAATGAACACAGCGACCTACCTTTATTGGGCGATACCGCTTCGGCGCAGGTTTCACTGCAACAGGAGCATGAACTGGGACGCACGTGGTTAAAGGCGCTGCGCAGCAATACCAAGGAGCTGGATGACCCGCTGCTCTATGATTATCTCGAGCACCTGTTATACCGTCTGGCCGAACACAGCCAACTACAGGACCGCCGCCTTGAACTGGTTGTCGTTGATAGCCCAGCCCTGAATGCCTTTGCGGTGCCCGGTGGTGTAGTGGGCGTTAATGGCGGCCTGTTCCTTTATGCCCGTAATGAACAAGAGTTCTCCTCGGTACTGGCACACGAGCTGGCTCACCTTAGCCAACGTCACTATTCTCGAGCTGTCGAAGCCGCACAACGTAATTCAATACCCAACATGATCGCGCTACTAGGTAGCATCATCATTGCTGCAACCGCTGGTGGAGACGCTGGTATTGCCGCTATTTCAGCCACTCAGGCGGCAGTAATTGATCAACAATTACGCTTTAGCCGCAATAATGAGCAGGAGGCTGATCGTATCGGTTTTCAAACGCTGGTTAATGCTGACATTAACCCCCGCGCCATGGCATCGATGTTTGAACGTATGCTCGCGGCCCAACGCTTGGCTGGCACCCGCCCCCCCGAATTTTTACTAACCCACCCGGTGACTGAATCCCGGATCGCAGATGCCCGCAGCCGCGCCGAGCAATTAGCTACAATTAATTTTTCTGGCCACAACGATCTCGAATATCAACTGATGCGCAACCGAGTACGCTTGGCTTTTGATAAGTCACCGGCACACGCTATCAAGCAATTCAACGCCGAACTCAAAAAAACAGATACTGGCACCAATGAAACAGCCAATACCGCTGCACGTTATGGCCTGGCACTGGCCTACGCCAAAGCGGGCCAAGACAAGCAAGCCCAAAAAACGCTGCAACCACTACTGGACGCAGAACCTAATCGCATCAGCTATATCATCGCTTACACACAGGTGCGCACATCAGCGGCCGATCAACCCGCCATCGAAAAACTACTCACCAAACAACTGGCCCTGAACCCTGATAACTACCCGCTATCCATGGCTCTGGCAAACACGCTGACTCAGCAGAAAAAATATCAGCCCGCGCAAACCCTGCTGGAAAAAATCAGCCAACAGCACCCACAAAACCCTGCTGTATGGCTCAATCTTGCTGAGACCTACGGTTTTAATCACGACAGCATCGGTACCCACTTGGCGAGCGCCGAATACGCAGTGCTCACCGGCAACATGGATCAAGCCTTAAAACAGCTCGATTATGCGCTGCTAAAGTCAGACAAAAACTTCCTGCTGACCACCCGTGTCGAGCAGCGCAAAACAGACATTCGGGAATATCAAGAACAACTCAAACAGTTTTAAAGTCATACAATACAACTTTCTCATGCGGATTTAACAATGGACGAACGTCTTATCGAAATTGAAACAAAAGTGGCTTATCAGGAGCACACCATCAGTGAGCTCAACGATGTCATCTACCGACAACAGCAGCAAATCGACCAGCTGGAACGTATTTGCAAAGCCCTGACCGACAGCGTGCAAGACATGGCTGAGAACACAACCTCCAATACAGGCGGTCACGAAAAGCCACCCCACTACTAATCTGAAAATAGCCACCAAAACCCCACGTCTTAATAATAAGGCATTAAAAGTGCTAGAATGCTCGCCTTCACTCCGATGACAGCGCCTCTTACATGCACAACCCGTTCGCCAACAAGAGCTTTACAAACCAGACACAAACCAGTCCGGCTTCGCTCTACCACAAAGCGATTGAACAGGGCCATATCAATTTCGATAGCACACAGCAGCAGGTCGTCACCGAACTGGACCGGCTGTTCACCGAACTGATAACTGCCCATGCAAAACAAACCATCTTTCAGGGCATTTATCTGTGGGGACAGGTGGGCCGCGGTAAAACTTTTCTGATGGACTTATTCTGTCAGTCACTGCCAGAAGGACTGGCTTGGCGCATGCACTTTCATCGGTTTATGGCCTGGGTTCATCAACGTCTGCAACACTATTCCGGCCGTAAAGATCCGCTGAAACTGGTCGCACAGGACATCGCAAAAAAACACCAACTACTGTGCTTTGACGAACTGTTTGTAAAGGATATCGGTGATGCCATGCTGCTCGGCACGCTGTTTGAAAACCTGTTCAAACTACGCGTCACACTGGTCGCCACTAGCAATATTCCCGTGCAGGATTTATATCTCGACGGATTGCAACGTGGTCGTTTTATACCCGCTATCAAAGCCATTGCTGAGCATACCAACAGCCTACACCTGGATGGCGAGAAAGATCACCGCCAACGTGCACTGCAATCTGCGCCGATCTATTTCAACGAGCTTCCGCACAGCCTGTTACAGAAACTTGATTTACCGCACCCTGCTGATAATCAATGCCCCATTGAAGTGTTGGGGCGCACGATTCCAACACAGGGCGTCAATGACTGCAGCCTGCACTGTTCTTTCAGTCAACTATGCGAAGGCAATCGCAGTCATCTGGATTATATTCATCTGGCCCAGCGTTATAGCAACGTACTATTAACGGATATTCCACCCTTGAGCGGTCAGACCTATGAGCGTATCAAAGCGCGTGGCACGGAAGAGGCTACCCTCACCGCCACCACAACCGGTGCCCGTGAGGTTATGCTAGGCAGAAAAGACGATGCCGTAAGGCGTTTTATCAGTCTGGTGGACGAATTTTATGAGCGGAAAGTTAACCTCTATCTGGTTAGCCAAATACCATTGGAATCGCTTTACACCGAAGGCAGCCTAACCTTTGAGTTTCAACGCACCCAAAGTCGCCTGACAGAAATGGCCTCACATGAATACCTGCAACTTGCCCATAAGCCCTAAAACAAAAATCAGACCATGACAGAAACCTCTATCAAAAATGTTGCGATCTTAATGGCAATGGAGGGCGAAGCCGCTCCCTTCCTGCAACACTTTGTCATCCCAGAAAAGCCCGACCTGTTAGCCAACAGGCTGCCCTTCCGTTGTTTTCAGAAACAAATCGGCAATCTGCAGGTAACACTGATTACCAGCGGCATGGATGCTAAGCGCGGCGTTGATAATATTGGCTGCGAACCTGCCACCCTGATGGCCTATGAAAGCATCAGCAAACTAAATCCGGATATAGTCATCAGTGCAGGCACGGCGGGCGGCTTTGCCAGCAAAGATGCATGCATTGGCACGGTCTACGCCAGTGAAAAACACTTCGTTTTTCATGACCGCATTGTGCCCATGCCAGGATTTGAAGAAGCGGCAGAGGGCTGTTACCTCGCCCTAAACGTTAATCAATTAGCCAGGGATTTGGGTTTAAAAACCGGGGTAATTTCATCCGGTTCTTCACTTGAAAAAAACCCTAAAGATCAACGCGTCATCGACAAATACAACGCCGTCGCCAAAGAAATGGAGGCCGCCGCTATCGCCTGGGTGGCCTCACTGCATCAAACGCCTTTTTTTGCCGTCAAATCGATTACCAACCTGGTTGATGAAGCCAACCAATCGGAAGACGAATTTATAAAAAACTTTGATTATTCAGTGACTGCTTTAAATTCAAAGCTCATCGACATTATCAATTACCTGCAAGGTAAGAAAATCAATGATCTTGGTGATGAGAACAGATAGTAAATAACTCTAGTCAAGCAGCAACACCTCGCACTACAACCCCGAAATATGGTTGAATAGCGCCTCTGACTCCACACTCTTTCCACTCGACCGGCCAAAACCTCCATGCCTCTGTTACGTCTCGATCAAATCAATGTCCACTTCGGCACCCACATCCTACTTGATAACGCCAGTCTGACGCTGCACAAGAACAATAAAATTGGCCTGTTGGGCCGTAACGGTGCGGGCAAATCCACCTTGATGAAAGTCATCGCAGGTATGGTTACACCTGACGGCGGTGAGCGCTGGTTGCGCCCCGGCATTGAAGTGGCCTGGCTGGACCAATCTCTGCCCGATGCCGATGAGCAAAGCGTTTATGACGTTGTCGCGGGTGGCCTGCATGAAATTGGCGAGCTGCTAAAACGTTATCACCACGCCATCAGCGATGTTGAAAACTTCGACATGGTTGAATTGGAGCGCGCACAGGAGCAACTGGAAGCCAAAGATGGCTGGAGCATGCAATTGCGTGTCGACACCGTGATTCAGCAACTGCAACTACCCGCTGATTCACTGATGAAAGAACTGTCCGGTGGCTGGCGTCGTCGTGTTGCTCTCGCGCGAGCATTGGTACGCGAACCGGATATTTTATTACTGGATGAGCCGACCAACCATTTGGATATTCCCGCCATTGAATGGCTCGAAGAACAGTTGCGCAATTACCGTGGCGCACTGGTGGTGATCACTCACGATCGCGCCTTCCTGCAAAAAATTGCCAACAACATCGTCGAGCTGGATCGTGGCCACCTGAGTCAACTCGAAGGCAGCTATCAGAACTTCCTCACCATGCGTGAACAACAACTGGCTGCCGAAGAACGCGCCAACGAACTGTTTGATAAAAAACTCGCCGAAGAGGAAGTCTGGATTCGCCAAGGCATCAAAGCTCGTCGTACCCGTAACGAAGGTCGTGTACGAGCGCTAAAATCCATGCGCGATGAACGCAGCCAGCGTCGTGAACGCACCGGCAAAGCCAGCATCAATCTGGACGGTGCTGAGAGCTCCGGTAAAATCGTCGCCGAGCTGGAAAACATCAGCTTCAGCTTCGAAGATAAATGCATTGTTGATAATTTCACCTGCAACATCATGCGTGGCGACCGCATTGGTTTTGTTGGCACCAACGGTGCGGGTAAATCTACACTGCTGAAAATCATTCTCGGTCAGCTTACACCGCAACAGGGTGAAGTTAAATTTGGCACCAAACTGGAAATCGCCTATTTTGACCAGTTGCGCCAACAACTTGAGCCTGAAAAAACACTGATTGAAAACATCTGCGGTGGTCGCGAATTTATCGAAATCGACGGTAAAAACCGCCATGCGATTGGTTATTTAGGCGATTTTCTGTTCAGCCCGGCACGCACCCGTACGCCTGTAAAAGCGCTGTCCGGTGGCGAACAAAACCGCGCTATTCTTGCCAAGCTGTTCAGCCAACCCGCTAACCTGCTGGTGCTCGATGAACCGACTAACGATCTGGATATCGAAACGCTAGAGCTGCTGGAAGAAATCCTGCTCAACTTCAAAGGTACGGTATTACTGGTCAGCCACGACCGGGACTTCATGGATCACGTAATCACCAACCTGCTGGTCCTTGAGGGTAACGGCAAAATCACTAATCACGTCGGCGGCTACAGCGACTGGATTGGCCGCGGTGGCAAACTGGACGGTCTGGATGAAATCCAGTCCACTACGTCAAACGCTCCCGAACCTGCCAAGCAAGAACCGGTTCAACAAACCGCTAACCAGCCCGCCAAGAAAAAGTTATCCTACAAGGACCAACTTGAGCTGGATAATCTGCCCGCGCAAATTGAAACACTGGAGCAACAGCAACAGGATTTGGAAAATCAAATCTCGCATGCTGATTTTTACAAAGGCAGCGCTGAACAAACACAAAGCGTTCTGGATTCACTGGAAAACATCCAGCAGCAACTGGAACATGTTTATGAACGTTGGGACGAGCTGGAAAATCAGTAATCGCCAATACGACAATAACGGCAGGCAAACATATGACCGCTGAAAACAAACCAAAACCCGGCGTCTACAAGCACTACAAGGGCAATCTCTACGAAGTTATCGCTGTTGCTCGTCACAGCGAAACGGAAGAAGAGCTGGTGGTCTACAAAGCTTTGTATGGAGACCGTGGCACCTGGCTTCGCCCGTTGGATATGTTCTGCGAAGAAGTAGAAATTGATGGCAAAGCCCTACCACGCTTTGAGTTCATTGAAGATAGCCCGGCTAATAACGACTAGCTCCTACCGGGCTATTTAAGCGCTAGCTACACGTCATGGCCACCCAAAAAAATAACAATAGTTTCCCTCTGCTTAAAGAATCGCTTGATGCACTGGCGGTTCAACAACTAGCCGACTGCTTACGTGATATTCATCCATCCTTTAACCACGTCGCCTTTAGCAAAACGGCCAATCACGGCCTGAAAGATCTAGAACTCAAGGCTCGCGTTTATCATTTAATTGATTCACTACATCAACACCTACCGCAGGGTTTTGAACAGGCGGCACAGGTTTTATGTCAGGTAAAACAGCATCAACTTGCAGCAAAAGACCCTACTATCAGAGCTTTTACCGCTTGGCCGTTAATTGATTATGTTGCAATACACGGCTTACAGCACCCCGAAACGGCGCTTAAAACCCTTGCTCACCTTACTTCGTTATTCTCCGCTGAATTTGCGATTCGCCCCTTTATTGAACAGCACTACGAGCTGACGTTTGAGTATCTACACAACTGGTGTGAAAGCGAGGACCTCCATCAACGCCGCCTGGCATCCGAAGGCACCCGCCCACGCCTACCGTGGGGTCAGCAGTTACCGCAGTTTATTAATGATCCTCAACCAATTTTACCGTTATTGGAAAAACTAAAGGCCGACCCAGAAGATTATGTGCGCCGTTCGGTCGCTAACAACCTTAATGATATTTCCAAGGAACACCCTCACACGGTCCTGGATACTTGCCAACGCTGGCTAACGGAGTCAAGCAAGGAAACGCAGTGGATTGTGCGCCACGCCACACGCACGCTGGTTAAAAGGGATGTGCCGGAGGTTTTTGCCTTATTGGGTTACACAGCGAAGCCGCAACTGGAGATAGATCTCACGCTGGATAGCAATACACTAAAGCTGGGAGAGAATCTGAATTTTCAGATTCAATTGAAGTCGGTCGCACCACAGCCACAAAAACTGCTGATTGATTACGCTATTCACTTTATGAAAGCGAATGGCCAGCAGAGCGCTAAAGTCTTTAAATTGAAAACATTGGTGCTGGCTGAAGGGGAAACGTTAACGCTGAAAAAGGCACATCGCTTTGTACCGCTTTCGACACGTCGTTACTACCCCGGCGAACATAAAGTAGAAGTAAAAATTAACGGGCTGAGCTTTGCCGAGGCAACCTTTAACCTCGTTACGCCTGAATAGACTACAAAGCAGGCAATAACGCCTCAGGCAGCTCGTAGAGACGTTCGTCATTACTGATTGGGCAGACAAACGCAAGTGAGCTGGCAGCCAGCTGTAGATCCTGATCATCATCCTTCGCATCACCGTAAAGGCGATCACCAATAACCGGGAAACCGGCCCCAGCCAGATGGCAACGAATTTGATGCTTACGACCTGTTTCAATGGTCACTTCCAGCAGCGATCGATTCTTCTCAGCATCATAAGCAAGACAGCGTGCATGACTGATCGCGGCCTTGCCATCAACGTCAGCGGTAAAGGTTTGCTTCTTTGCCCAGGCACCAGTTTGTTCCGAGAACTGCCCGGCAACGATGACCTGATAGCGTTTATCAATTTTCCGTTCTTCAAATAATTTCGTTAAGGCGGTGGCCGTTTTTTTCGAGTGAGCCACCAGAATCAAACCCGTTGCGGCACGATCCAACCGGTGCACCAAAAAGGCCGGACGTTCAGGTTTTAGGTTTACTTCAACCCAGCGATACAGGGCACAGTGATCACCCCATTTAGAACCCTGAGAACGCATGCCGAAGGGTTTATACCAGACACTGTAGGCACCCTCATCAGCAATGAGCTGCGCTTCATACGGCACTTCGGCCAACACCTTTTCATCGTAATACAGGTGCAGTGTATCACCGACCTTCAAATTCTTAGGGACTCGCCGCGTACGGTAGGCTTGCTTGCCTTCACTGCGCCAAACAGCACCTTTGCTCATCGCCTGTTTGATTTTCTGCTTGGAAAGACCAGACTCGGCGGCCAACAGATCTAATGCAGATTGCGCACCCTCTGTCAGAGTGATGTGATATTCCATCGGGGAGGTAATCAAGCGTTACCCTTCACACGCATTTTGTTCTCAGCGGCAAAATTCAACATGCGTTGCAACGGTATCATGGCTTTTTTGCCCAGTTCAGGATCAACGAATACTTCATTGCTGCCCGTCTCCAGACATTCAACCAGATTTTCCAAGCCGTTCATTGCCATCCACGGGCAATGAGCACAGCTGACACAGGTTGCACCTTTACCAGCCGTCGGTGCGTCGATAAAGGTCTTGCTGGGGCACATCTGATGCATTTTGTAGAAGATGCCGCGATCGGTGGCAACAATAAACATCTTGTGAGGTAAATCCTGCGCCGCTTGAATCAGCTGTGAAGTGGAACCCACTGCATCGGCAATATCAATTACTGCCGCTGGCGATTCGGGGTGAACCAACACGCCCGCATCAGGATAGATTTCTTTCAGATCGTAGATGGCTTTAGATTTAAATTCTTCGTGCACGATGCAGGCGCTATCCCACAGCAACATGTCAGCGCCGGTTTCCTTTTGCACATAGGCACCCAGGTGTTTGTCCGGCGCCCAGATAATTTTATGGCCTTCAGCCTGTAGATGATCCACAACATCCACCGCGATACTTGAAGTCACCACCCAGTCTGCACGTGCTTTTACGGCGGCTGAGGTGTTGGCATAGACAACAACGGTGTGATCCGGATGCTCATCGCAAAAAGGTGCAAAGGTTTCAATCGGGCAACCCAAGTCCAGTGAACAGGTCGCCTCCAGCGTCGGCATCAATACGCGTTTTTCCGGCGTCAGGATTTTTGCCGTTTCACCCATAAACTTTACACCCGCAACCACCAGCGTAGTTGCCGGGTGCTGGTTACCAAAACGCGCCATTTCCAGTGAATCGGAAACGCAACCGCCCGTCTCTTCCGCCAATTCCTGCAACACAGGGTCGGTATAATAGTGCGCGACCAAGACCGCATCTTCCTGCTTCAGCAGACGTTTGATCTTGTCTTTATATTGTTGGCGCTCATCGCTGCCCATCGCTTTGGCTTCATTGACCAACGCCAGCTGAATTTGGGTGGCTAATTGTTCTGCAACTTCGGTAGACATAGGGCGATCACTTCTCAATTCAATATCGGAATAACGTGGGTGGCTAATACTATAAAAATGGGGGCAATGAGGGAAGTTTCAAGAATAAGCGCTGACGTTTCATTGGGCTGGATAAGAATTAAAAATAAACGCCAGAAACAAAAAAACCACCTGCCGGTGGTTTTAAAATGGTGGGCCGTGCTGGATTCGAACCAGCGACCAATTGGTTAAAAGCCAACTGCTCTACCAACTGAGCTAACGGCCCCCAGAAGATGGTGCGTATATTAATGGTTTAAGATTTTATGACAAGCCCTTATTTGCAGTTTTTCGTTTTTTTTTAGCTTATTTTTAAGGTAAATCTATTTTTAAAAATAAAGTGTCGGATCTGGCAATTCTGAATCATAAAACCCCTTGATTCGCAACCGACAACTGTCGCATTTTCCACAAGCTTTTCCATCATCATTTGCCTGATAGCAACTCACCGTCAAACTGTAATCAACACCCAACTTAACACCTGCCTGTACCGTTTCAGCTTTACTGAGATGCATCAGCGGCGTTTGAATCTTGATTAGCTCACCCTCCACTGCTGCTTTAGTAGCCAAATTCGCCATTGCCTCAAACGCTTGAATAAATTCAGGACGGCAATCTGGGTAACCCGAATAATCTACAGCGCTGACACCAATATAGATTTCCTGTGCGCCCAGTACCTCAGCCCAACCTAACGCAAAGGATAAAAACACCGTATTACGCGCTGGCACATAGGTAACTGGAATACCTTCCGGCTCATCTTCAGGTACATCAATCGAGTCATCCGTCAGCGCCGAGCCACCGATTTTACCCATATCGATATTCACCACTTGGTGCTCAACCACACCCATAGATTTTGCGATACGCTCTGCGGCGGTAAGTTCGGCATTACAACGCTGACCGTAATTGAAACTGAGCGCATAACATTCCGCACCCGAGGCTTTTGCCATGGCTAAGGCGGTGGTGGAATCGAGGCCACCGGAGAGAAGAACTACTGCTTTTTTTGTTGTCATTTTTTCTTTGTCATTTCGCCAAAAGTAGGGGCCATGAAGCCAACGAAGGTGAGAAATCTTTCTATTGCGGCGAATAAGATCCCTCACATACGCTCGGGATGACAAATTCGATTAGGCTGATGGAATAGCTTTCCCTAATGACCCGGTTCGTCATTCCATAAATACTTATGAAGCTGCAGCTGAAAACGTACCTGCAAACCATCTTCCAGAATCCATTCGGCCAACTGCGAACCTGCCAGCTCACCGTGACAAGGTGAGAACAATACCTCGTCAACTCGATCATTCAACTTGTATTGGTCGATCTGCATTTTCGCCCAGTCGTAATCCTGACGATCACAGATCACAAATTTAACCTGGTCATGGGGATTCAATAATTCAATATTGTCATACAGGTTGCGGTGGCATTCCTGTGAAGCCGGTGTCTTTAAATCCACCACCTTCACCACGCGATCATCGACACCCTCAACGGTTATCGCACCACTGGTTTCCAATGACACCTGATAACCACGCTCACACAATTCCGTTAATAGTTTCAGAACATTCGGCTGAGCTAAAGGCTCACCACCGGTAACCGTAACATGACGAGAGGCATAGTTACCGACTTCAGTCAGAATGGCACCCAGTGTCATTTGCTCACCACCGCTGAAGGCATAAGCCGTATCGCAATAAACGCAACGCAATGGGCAACCGGTCAGACGCACAAACACCGTCGGCAAACCGACAGTAGAAGTTTCGCCCTGCAGGGAATTAAATATTTCGGTGATTCTGAGTTGCTCGGAGGCCATGACAAACTATCTAGAAAGAATGAACACTGGAAGGTATAGAAAAAGAGGAATTAAAGCCAGTGCTTTAAAGCTGTGCATCTCGCATTTCATCTTCCGCCAGTTTAGCCACTGACGTACCGGGATATTGATTTATCACATCCTGTAACAATACTTTAGCCTGTGTTTTATCCCCCATTTGCAGGTAGATTCGACCCAGCTTAAATTTAGCGGTGGCAGTCTTTCTATGATTTGGGTATTGCTCTAGCAGAGTCTCAAACATTTTAAGTGCCTGTGCTTGCTTTAACTCCACCACCAACACTTCACCAAGCCAGTAATAGGCATTGCCCGTATATTTCCCGTTGGGATAACTCTTAATCAGTTGTTTAAAAGCTTGCCGCGCCTCGGCAAACTGCTTATTACCGAGCAGAGAGGAAGCCGCCTGATAGGCTTCTTTTTCACTGACTTTATTTTCCTGAACCGGGGCGACATCAACAGGTGCTGCAACAGGTTCTTTGCCCACTTTGGTTGGAGGCGTTTTTACCTTTTCTTCAACGGCAACTGATGCAGGCACATCTGCCGCAGTCCGTTTGGCCGGAGCCTGATTAAGCAGGGTAATACGTCTATCAAGATCAAGATAACGATCGCGCTGTTCTTCACGCATTCGTTTAATTTCATAAGCCTGCTGCTCGACGAGCCCACGCAACTCCTGCACCTCCTGTTGCATCAACTCTTGTTGATATAACATTTCGGTTGCCTGAGTACCTTTGGCACTACCAGAGAAACCCGTTTGCGATTGAACAGTCTCAGCCTGACGACTAACGCCGGGCGAGACTTCAACAACGGGAATGGGGTCAGCTGCAAAACTCATGCTGGAAGCGGAAACCACCAGCACAAATGTTGCGAAAACAGCAGGTTTAATCATCATTAAAAACCAGCTTAGCGACCGTATCTCAGATCAACGCGACGGTTCAGACTCCATGATGTTTCATCGTGACCCAAGCTGGCAGCACGTTCTTCCCCGTAGCTAACGCTTTCAATTTGCTGACTGGAAACACCCAGAGCAGCCAGGTAACGAGCAACAGCTTGTGCACGACGCTCACCCAGTGCCAGATTATATTCACGCGTACCGCGCTCATCAGCATGGCCTTCCAGAACTACATTGCTACCGCTTTGAACCAGGTATGCGGCATGAGCTTCCAGAGCAGCACGCGCTTCCTGCTTGATAGTAGTCTGGTCGAAGTCGAAGTAGAAAGTTGTGATGTTCAACAGTTGCTCTGCTTCAGCAGCAGCGCGTGCAGCATCGGCGGCAGCTTGCTCTTCAGCACTCAACGCAGCACGATCACCAGCGCCGTATGCACTTTCACCGTTAACATCAGCACCGGCTGCACCAGCGTCGGAACCGCCACCTGTTGTGGAACAACCCGCTGCAGTCAAAACCAAACCCAATAACGTTACTTTAAACAATGTTGCTAATTGCATAATCATGCTCCTGACTAATAATAAAATTCGAAAATAGGTAACAAGCATTTAGACCTGACAGTCACCTTATAAGGGCGACCAAGCCGGTTCACGCACGTCACCGAATTTGGAAGGACCACGGGATTTAACCCGACCATCTAGCGAAACAAACGCCAAAATGGCCTTATTACGGTCGTTAGTTGCGTAAATTATCATACTTCCATTCGGTGCGATACTCGGCGACTCATCTAAATCCGTTTGCGTTAATACCCGCACACGATCGCGTTTTAAATCCTGCACTGCGATATGAAAAATGCCCTGCCGACGATGCACCATTACCAAGTAACGGCCATCGGCACTGAGGCGACCACGCGCATTGTAGTCTCCCTCAAAGGTTAACCTTTCCAGCTTGCCTGTCTGCAACTGTTTACGATAAATCTGCGGCTTGCCGCCACGACTGGAAGTAAAGATCAACGCCTTGCCATCGGCTGTCCAGCTTGGCTCAGTATCAATACCAAAATGGCGTGTCACGCGCGTAAACTGGCGCGACGCAATATTATAAATATAGATTTCCGGGTTACCGTCCTTAGACAGAGTCATCGCCAACTTACGACCATCGGGCGACCAGGCGGGTGCGCTATTAATGCCCTTGAATGAAGGCACTTTTTCGCGTTTCCCCGTACTCACGTCCTGAATATAAACCGCAGGACGACGGCTCTCGAAGGACACATAGGCCAGCTTATTACCATCGGGCGACCAGTGTGGCGACATAATCGGTTCGCGCGAATCACGAATCACCTTTTCACGGAAACCATCAGCATCGGCGACCAGCAAACGTACACGTTCACGACCATCAGCCTTACGATCCACGGTCACATAGGCAATACGCGTTGAAAATGCACCTTTGATGCCGGTCAGTCGCTCATAAATTTTATCACTGATCAGATGCGCCGCATCACGCAGTTCGTTTCGGCCTGCTTTAACATTGCCCTCAACGATGCGCTGCTGTTTATAGACATCAAACAGCTCATAGTGAACACGATAGCCCCCCGTTTCATGAGGTGTGACCTGCCCAATCAGAAGAAATTCCTGATTGAGAATACGCCAGTCACGGTAATAAACCTGATCTGCACGCGTCGGCAGGCTCATCATATTACGCTCATTCATAGCAACAAATTGTCCGCTTCGGGAAAGATCCGCAGATACAATTTGGGCAACATTTTCTGGCAAAATGCTGCTGCCCTGCCAACCAAAGGGAACAGCCGCAATGCGCGTTGGATTATCAACGCCCTGAGTGATTTCAATTTCCAGCGCTGCCCAGGCAGGACGCAAAAAGCCCGCCGCCATAAACAACACCAGTGTGATACGCAGAATATGTGATGTCACCTATCTAAATCCTCGGGCCTGAATTTGATTATTCTTTTACGGAAGAACTTATCAAACACTCGCGGTTCGAGTTGCTGTAGTTCTTCGATTTTCCCTACTCGCTCAACGGCCAATACCGCTGAACGGTCAAAGGCTGCATCACCGCTGCTCTTATACAAAGCCACGGTATTAATTTCGCCGGTGGGTAAAAAATGCACCACAACCTTGGCGATCATGCCATTACGTGCACTCAGAGGAATATGCCAATTCTCCATAATGCGCTGTCTGACCAGCCCGTCATAGGACTGAGCCGCAACCCGATCATCCTCTTCCTGAGCGTCTGCCATTTCATCCGCCAAAGACTGGGCTAATTCCTGCTCGCGCAGTTTGGCCTCACGAGCTAACTGTTTTTGACGCTCAGCTTCCTGCTGACGGCGCTTTTCCTCTGCACGCCTTTGTTCTTCGGCTTTTTTATTCGCATCAGACTTCTTCTTGGCGTCCGCTTTTTTCTTGGCGTCGGTTTTCTTTTTAGCGTCGGTTTTACGCTTAGCATCGGCTTTTTTCTTGGCGTCAGCCTTCTTCTTCGCATCGGCTTTACGCTTAGCATCAGCTTTCTTTTTAGCGTCAGTTTTACGTTTAGCCGCCGCTTTTTTCTTGGCTTGTTCCTTTTTGCGCGCAGCAATCGGATCAGCCATGGTCAAAACCTTGGCCTGTACGACCTGCGGTGGCGGAGGGAGTTCCCTATCGCTGTCACTTTCCCAATTAAAAGTGAACGCGCCAATGACCAGGGTATGCACCAGTAATGCCTGAATAACGGGAATGATATAGGAGCGCACGATCAGTTACTCAACCAGGATACCAATCAAGAGCTACTGCCCCGGCTCTGAAATCAGACCAACATTCGGCACACCCGCACCCTGCAAAGTCGTCATCAAATTAACAATTATGCCGTAGGATACCGCTTTGTCACCACGCACTAGCACAGGTGTCGCGGGTTTCACGCGCATCAATTTACCAACCTTCTCGGCGATATAATCAATGCTAACCGGCTTTTCAGTATCCGTGCCCAGATCAATGTAGTAACTGCCATCGGCTTTTACCGATACCACAACCACATCCTGATTGTCCTTCATTTTCAAAGGTTCGGAGGGTGCTTCGGGCAGATCAACAGAAACCCCCTGCGTCAGCATCGGCGCAGTCACCATAAATACCACCAGCAATACCAGCATCACATCAATGTAGGGCACCACATTGATTTCGGAGACCGGTTTACGTCGACGTCGAATACGGGCCATGATCAGTCGCTCGTTACAGCTGCGGAGACGGGAGTGCGAGCACTGGAATCATGCACCTTGCGGTGCAAAATGCTGGAAAATTCTTCCGCGAAGGTTTCGTAACGACCGGCCAGGTTATCCGCCTTCGCTGAATAATTGTTATAGGCTATCACCGCAGGAATCGCCGCAAATAGGCCCATCGCCGTAGCGACCAACGCTTCAGAAATACCGGGTGCGACTGTTGCCAGTGTTGCTTGCTGAACATTGGCCAGACCACGGAAGGAATTCATAATGCCCCACACGGTGCCAAACAGGCCGACATAGGGGCTGATGGAGCCAACCGTTGCCAGAAAAGACAGGTGCTTCTCGAGCTTTTCCTCTTCCCGTGCCAACGCCACGCGCATTACACGCTGCACGCCGTTGATGATGGCGTCAGCATCACCGGCAATACGTGAACGCAGCCGGGTATATTCCTTCAGACCAGCACCAAAAATATTCTCCACGCCGCTATTAGGATTAATACGGGCGTTGATTTCCACGTACAGCTGGCTCAGATCAATACCAGACCAGAACTGCTCTTCAAACTTATCCAGCGTTTTTTGAGCGCCACGCAAAAAGCGCGAGCGTTGAAAAATCATAACCCAGGACACCAGTGAAGCCAGCACCAACAACAGCATGACCAGTTGCACCAGCAAACTGGCATTGGCCACCAGACTGTAGAGTGACATTTTTTCAACCAAAACTATTTCCCCTTAACTAAGCCCCAACGGCTAAAAATTTTCTAAAGATAAGCCTGCAACGCAGCGACCATATCGTCATCTATTGCGCAGGGTTTCATGTTTTCTTTCAGTACGCAGACGGCTCGAACGTCTGTTTCGGCCAGCACCTCTTGAGAGCCAGCACGAATCACACGCTGCCTAAAGGTCACACTGCTGCGTTTTATTGAGCTCATGGATACCGTCACCTGTAATTCATCATCCAGCACCGCTGGCAACAGATAACGCGTATTAGCCGAATGAATCACAAACATACTGCCCTGCTGAATCATTTCGGCATGATCAAAACCAAGATGACGCAGAAACTCTGTCCGCGCCCGCTCCATAAATTTCAGGTAATTAACGTAATAGACGATGCCCCCGGCATCCGTATCCTCGATGTAGACCCGCACCGGCCAGCTAAATTCCATACCCATTTCACTCTTTTGTTCATTCGCCACAGGTGTTGCTACTCATCCGATGCTGGTGTTAAGCCAAAATGCAGATAGGCATGTTTGGTGACAATACGGCCACGCGGTGTACGCAGAATATAGCCCTGCTGAATCAGGTAAGGTTCCAGCACATCCTCGATGGTATCGCGCTCTTCACTAATTGCCGCCGCCAGACTATCTACGCCCACCGGGCCTCCATCGAACTTTTCGATCATCGCCAGTAACAGACGACGATCCATATTATCAAAACCCACGTCATCGACATTGAGCATAGCCAGCGCTGCATCAGCAATTTCATTGTGAATAACGCCATCAGCCTTCACTTCGGCATAATCGCGCACCCGTCGTAACAGGCGATTGGCAATACGAGGTGTGCCACGCGAACGTCGGGCAATTTCCGCTGCCCCCTCTTCATCAGCGGGCACATTCAGCAGATTGCAGGAACGCGAGACGATGTGAGTAAGGTCTTCGACGTTATAAAATTCCAGACGCTGCACAATGCCAAACCGGTCACGCAGCGGAGAGGTCAGCAGGCCCGCTCGGGTGGTCGCACCCACCAGCGTAAAACGCGGTAAATCCAGTTTAATGCTGCGCGCAGCCGGGCCCTCGCCAATCATGATATCAAGCTGATAATCTTCCATAGCCGGGTACAGCACTTCCTCAACAGCCGGGCTGAGGCGATGAATTTCATCAATGAAGAGGACATCGCCCTCCTCCAAATTGGTCAACATAGCGGCTAGATCACCGGCTTTCTCCAGCACTGGTCCAGAGGTGGATTTAATGGAAACACCCATTTCCTGCGCGATGATATTCGCGAGTGTCGTTTTACCGAGTCCGGGTGGGCCAAAAATCAACGTATGATCCAGCGCCTCGTTGCGCGCTCGAGCCGCATGGATAAAAATCTCCATCTGCTCTTTAACGGCATTTTGACCGACATATTCGCTAAGCGTCGAGGGGCGAATGGCATAATCGATGCGTTCTTCCGCCATGGCCTGTGGCTGGGCAGAAATAATGCGGTCCGATTCAATCATGCGGGTTTAGCCTGTTCTGGGTTAAAATTGCAGTTATTATAAACCGGTCAGACCAACAGTTTCATGACCAGTTTTGTCGCTTTTATGTGGTTGCCATCGATCTAAGCGCCAAGCGGATCATATCCTGGCTGCTCAACTCATCGTTTGCGACCGCTTTGATCGCCTTCTCTGCATCCTTAGGTTTATAGCCCAACGCCAGCAAAGCACTGATGGCCTCATCGGAGGCATGATTCTGACCTGGCATTAAGTTACCGGTTTCAAACTGCATACCGCTCTCGGTCGCCATTGGCCAGTCCTTAAGCTTGTCACGCATTTCAATGACCAAACGCTCGGCGGTTTTCTTGCCAATGCCCGGCACTTTAGTCAGCGCCGAAACATCGTTATTATGCACCACACGGACAAAATCATTGGCTTCAATACCGGAGAGAATCGCCAAACCCAGCTTAGGGCCAACACCGTTAATTTTGATGACAGCACGAAACAGCTCACGCTCCCGCGCTTCGTAAAATCCGTACAGTAGTTGAGCATCCTCACGCACCACAAAATGGGTATAGAGGCTCACAGGGTGATCAATTTCAGGTAAACGATAGAAAGTATTCATCGGCACCTGCAGTTCGTAGCCAATGCCCTGCACATCCACACAAATATCGGGCGGGCTTTTTTCGATTAAGACACCTTTAATGCGACCAATCATGATGACTCTCTATTTGTGTTGCAGACGACTATTACGGTGCGAACCCGCTCCAGCCATACGAATCAGATTTTGCTCGGTATGCGCATGACACAGCGCGATAGCCAATGCATCAGCCGCATCGGCTTGAGGGGTTTTATTAAGATGAAGTAATGCCGTAACCATGTGTTGAACCTGTGCTTTATCGGCAGCACCTGTACCAACCACGGCTTGTTTAACCTGACGAGCCGAGTATTCAAACACTGGCAGCTCTTGATTAGCGCCGGCCACCATCGCCACACCCCGCGCCTGCCCCAGTTTTAATGCCGAATCCGGATTGCGTGCCATAAAGACCTTTTCGATCGCCATAACCTGCGGGGAATAGGTGTTAATGAGCTCCGTCACACCCTTATAAATCTGGTGCAAACGTTCAGCAAGAATATCACCTTGAATTCGGATACAGCCGCTGTCCACATATTCGTACGCATTGCCGACCCAATTAATAATGCCATAACCGGTAATGCGTGAACCTGGGTCAATGCCAATGATCAGGGACATGAAGGTTTTAAAATCCTGTTGTGCCACTCACACGGAGTGACACATTAAGAGGAGTAGCTGTTACTCGTAGACTTCGTCGGGTATTTCCGCATTATGGGCAACACTCTGCACATCATCCAGCTCTTCAAGCATATCAATGAGCTTCATAACCTTGGTCGCAGTTTCCACGTCCAGATCAACACTGGTAGATGCCACCATCGTTACTTCAGCATTTGCCGGCTCAAAACCTGCTGCTTCCAGCGCATCCTTAACGGCAGTAAACTCTTCCGGCGTTGTTACTACATCAATAGACTCATCGTCATTGGCGACAACATCATCAGCCCCGGCTTCTAGAGCCGCTTCCATAATAGCGTCTTCATCGGCACCCGGTTCAAAGGTAATCTGTCCCTGCTTGGTGAACAGGTAAGATACCGAGCCATCAGTACCCAAGTTGCCGCCAAACTTGGTAAAGGCATGACGCACTTCAGCAACGGTACGGTTACGGTTATCGGTCATGGTTTCCACCATTACCGCAACACCTGCCTGCCCGTAGCCCTCATAGGTGATCTCGTCGAGGTTTTCACCTTCACCACCAACACCCCGTTCGATAGCGCGCTGCATAGTGTCTTTCGGCATGTTCGAGCTTTTCGCGCGATCAACCGCCAGACGTAAACGTGGATTATCGTCCACGTTGCCACCGCCAGCGCGAGCAGCAATGACTAATTCACGAATAAAACGGGTAAAAACTTTACCACGCTTGGCATCCTGCGCCGCTTTACGGTGCTTAATGTTGGCCCATTTACTATGTCCAGCCATTACTCGTCTCCAATCTAAGA
>Ga0209292_1001885_pt1 | contig 25059 bp, 27 predicted proteins | sample GOMGulsemesocosm_2_FD_184634 | JGI IMG/M metagenome (GOLD analysis project Ga0209292, IMG submission 184634) | Methane-oxidizing microbial communities from mesocosms in the Gulf of Mexico - GOM9C Gulf of Mexico (SPAdes) (version 2) | ecosystem: Environmental > Aquatic > Marine > Cold seeps... | reverse complement strand
GCAACGAAGTCAGTTTCACTGTTTACTTCAACCATCACACCAAACTTGCCATCTTCAGATACTTTGCACATCGCGATGCCTTCAGCAGCCGTACGACCCGCTTTTTTAGCCGCTTTCATGCCACTGGATTTACGCAGTTCTTCAATAGCCTTATCAATATCGCCATCGTTTTCAGTCAGCGCTCTTTTACAATCCATCATTCCAAGACCGGTACGGTCACGGAGTTCTTTAACCATTGCTGCAGAAATTGCCGCCATTTTTCTAACCCTTCAACTTAAATTCAAAAACTTGATTAAAAAAAGGGAGCTCGTAGCCCCCTTTTTAACACCGACACCGTTCCTTTAATACTGAAACAGGGCGCCGGCATTTAATTGCTTAGCTAGCTGCAGATTCTGCCGCATCGCCTTCAGCGCCCTCAACTTCAACAAACTCAGAAGTACCTTCTGGCACAGCGTCAGAGCTTTCCAGAACGTTATCAGCAACTGCTTGAACATAAATCTGGATAGAACGAATCGCGTCATCGTTACCTGGGATAACAACGTCGATGCCATCTGGGTTGCTGTTAGTATCAACCACACCGATAACAGGAATACCCAGTTTGTTTGCTTCGTTTACAGCGATGCGCTCATGATCAACATCGATTACGAACAGCGCGTCAGGCAGGCCGCCCATTTCTTTAATACCACCGATGCTGCGTTCCAGTTTTTCCATTTCACGGCTGCGCATCAGCGCTTCTTTTTTAGTGATCTGCTCAAAAGTGCCATCAGCTTGTTGTGCTTCAAGATCACGCAGACGTTTAATAGACTGACGAATCGTTTTGTAGTTCGTCAGCATGCCACCCAACCAACGGTGGTTTACGTAAGGCATACCAGCGCGAACAGCCTGATCTTTGATGATTTTGCTGGCAGCACGTTTAGTACCAACAAAAAGAATTTTGTTTTTGCTTGAAGCAAGTTTACGAACCATACCCAGTGCATCGTTCAATGCAGGCACAGTGTGCTCCAAGTTAATGATATGAATCTTGTTACGAGCTCCGAAGATGTAAGGAGCCATTTTTGGGTTCCAGTAACGAGTCTGGTGACCGAAGTGTGCACCTGCTTTTAGCAGATCTCTCATGCTTACTTGTGACATAATTATTGCTTCTCTTGTTATGGGTTAGGCCTCCACATACCCCATAATTTAACCACTTGAACCCACGTCAAAACGTGTGATTCGCGCAGCACCCAAAATTATGTGACGGTACGTGTGCGTCATTAAAATAGCAGGCAAAAACACCCACCGTTAAGTCGCTCTACATAAGGGACAAAAGCCAAAATATAATTTCGACTCTCGACACCCCTGTTAAAGCGCGCTGTTTTATACCACAACAGACCCACAATTTAAAGTTTCCTGAACTCTTTACAGCATAAAAATCAGTTAAAAAAACAGGGGGTTTATGGTACAAAGTACGGCTTGCAGGCGCGATAGCATAAAGCATCGCTATTGCTTTTAACTCACCTTGATATTCTGGATAGTTCATGACTGTTTCAATCAAAAGCTCTGACGAAATCGAAAAAATGCGAGTAGCTGGCCGACTAGCAGCACAAGTCCTTGAAATGATTGAAGAACATGTCAAACCCGGCATTTCAACAGGCGAGCTGGATCGACTCTGTCACGACTACATTGTCAACGAACAACAGGCGATTCCGGCACCGCTCAACTATCGCGGTTTTCCTAAATCCATTTGCACCTCGGTCAATCAAGTCGTATGCCACGGCATCCCGGCCGATAACAAAATCCTTAAAAACGGTGACATCATCAACATCGATATTACCGTTATCAAAGATGGCTACCACGGCGACACCAGCAAAATGTTTTTTGTCGGCAAACCTCTCGGACACGCCGAACGCCTGGCGCAGGTCACTCAAGAGTGTATGTACAAGGGTATCCAACTGGTCAAACCCGGCGCCAAGCTAGGTGACATCGGCCATGTTATTCAACAACATGCCGAAGGTAATCATTACTCCGTGGTACAGGAATACTGCGGCCACGGCATTGGCGCCGTTTTCCACGAAGACCCGCAGGTTTTGCACTACGGCCGTGCTGACACCGGCATGGAATTAAAAGCCGGCATGACCTTCACCATTGAGCCAATGATCAACGCGGGCAAACGCCACGTTAAATTACTAACCCGCGATGGCTGGACCGTAGAAACCAAGGACAAACGCCTTTCCGCACAGTGGGAACACACCATTCTGGTTACTGAAACGGGCTACGAAATTTTCACCCTGCGCGATGAAGAGCGCGGCAAATTCGGCAATCCGGCCTAAGCCGATAAGACCATGACAGCACTCGCCGTACCCGCAACTATCCAGCAAGAAATCTTTGACGCTGCCGCCTTTCAGGTGCAACTGAAAAACGGCGGCCCGGCACTCAAAACCTACACCGAAACACTACAATCAGCCCGCGATATTCTTGACCAGCATTTTGTGCGCGGCACCGAAGTCCGTCATCTGGTACATGGCTATGCCTGGCTGGTTGACCAACTGCTGATCGCCGCCTGGCAAAATCTCGACTGGGCAGAAAATAGCGCCGACATCAGCCTTGTTGCCGTCGGCGGCTACGGCCGTGGTGAGTTGCACCCCCACTCCGATATTGATTTGTTAATTTTGCTGGCCGAAGACAGTCAGACACAACACCAAAACAACATCGAACAGTTCATCACCCTGCTCTGGGATATCGGCCTCAAGGTCGGCAACAGTGTTCGCACTGTCAACCAGTGTCTGGAGGAAGCCCAGCAGGACATCACCGTCGCCACCAGCATGATGGAGTCACGCCTGCTCATTGGCTCAAAACAGTTGCTGGACGAGATGAACACCATCACCAGCCCGACCAATATTTGGCCGCCACACGAATTTTTTGCAGCCAAGCGCCAGGAACAACGTGACCGCCACGAAAAATTTAATGACACCGAATACAACCTCGAACCTAATGTAAAACAGTCGCCGGGCGGACTACGTGACATTCAGGTCATTAACTGGGTCGCCAAACGCCATTTTGACAGCGACAACTTGAACGACCTAGTTTCCAGTGGCTTCCTTACCGAATCCGAATTCCAGCTGCTCAGTGAATGCCAGGAATACCTGTGGAAAATCCGCTACGGGCTACACATGTTTGCCGGTCGCACTGAAGATCGCCTGCTGTTTGATTATCAAAAAGAACTGGCGAGCCTGTTTGGCTTTCAGGACAACGACGAAGCGCTTGCAATCGAACAATTGATGCAGCAATTTTATCGTGTCGTGATCCGCACCCTTGGCCTCAACGACATGCTGCTACAGCATTTTGATGAAGCGATTTTGCGCATCAAGGAAGAGCCCGTCGTTCGTCAAATCAACGACCGCTTCAAAGTGACTAACGATTACATTGAGGTCACCAGCCCCACCGTCTTCAAAGAAACCCCCTCGGCATTGCTGGAAATCTTTGTGCACATGGCCAAACATCCCGATATTCAGGGTGTTAGAGCATCGACGATTCGCCTGATTCTGGCGCACCGCTATCTGATTGACGACGCCTTCCGTGCCAGCAACGAAAACACCGCACACTTCATGTCGCTCTTGCGCTCGACCAGTGGTGTCTGCACGCAACTGCAACGCATGCGGCGTTACGGCTTACTGGGCCTATATTTGCCCGAGTTCGGCCTTATTATTGGTAAAATGCAGCACGACTTGTATCACATCTATACCGTCGATGCGCATACCATGCTGCTGCTACAAAATGTACGGCGCATGCTACTGGGCACCAAAGAGGCAGAATTCCCACTTTCTACCCAGGTCAGCCAGCAAATTCCGCACATGGAATTGCTTTATATTGCCGCGCTTTATCACGACATTGCCAAAGGCCGCGGCGGCAACCATGCCGTACTCGGCGCCGTCGATGCGCGAGACTTCTGCCAACGTCACGGCATTGATCAATGGGGCACTGACCTGGTGGCTTGGCTGGTAGAAAACCATCTCTACATGTCGATGACCGCACAGCGTAAGGACATTACTGACCCGGATGTCGTGCAGGCCTTTGCTGAAAAAATGCAGGATCAGCTACATCTGGACTACCTATTACTGCTCACCGTAGCCGACATCAACGCCACCAACCCGACACTTTGGAACAGCTGGCGCGCACAATTATTGCGTCAACTCTACAGCGCCACCAAACGCGCGCTGAGCCGAGGCCTGGATAACCCCATCAAACGCGAAAGCGCCATTGCCCAGAAAAAAGAACAGGCACTGCAACTACTGCCCTTCAACCCCAGCATTATTTCGTTTTTGTGGCGTCCGCTGGCAAGCGACTATTTTATTCAGCACGACGCTGAAGATATCGCCTGGCACACCCAAGCCATTCTGGAGCACCGCGAACCCGACACCCCACTGGTGATGTTCAAGGAAATGAGTGACCAACATAATGTTGGCGGCACGCAGATTTTTGTTTATTCACACACTAAACACCATTTGTTCGCCACCACGGCAGCCGTGCTGGAACAGTTGAAGCTCAATATTCTTGACGCTCGCATCACCAAAACCAAGGATGATTTCAACCTCAACACCTACATGGTGCTAGAACAAAACGGTCGCCCATTGAGTGACGACCCTGAACGCCTGGAGGAAGTCAAATGCCGCTTGGTCAACGCACTACGTCAGCCTCAGAACCCACCCGCTGTAGCGCGCCGCCGTACTCCACGCTGGCTCAAGCATTTCACCATGCCGACCCAGGTGAGTATTTATGATGATGAAATCCAGGGCTTCACTATTGTTGAGGTGGTCACACCTGACCGTCCCGGCCTGCTGGCCCGCATTGGCCGCATTTTCCTAGAAAACGAATTTGAGCTACAAAAGGCCAAAATTGTAACGCTGGGCGAACGCGTCGAGGATGTCTTTTTCATCACCAACAAGGATTTAATGCCACTCGCCGATCATGAATTGCACGAAGCTTTAAAGGCAGAAATTTGCACTCAACTCGATGAATCGGCACAATTCGCACCTGATAAAAATTCGGGCTCCGGCATCGCCATCTAAAAAAGTGCGAGATCAGCCTAAATCCAGCCCGATAACAAGACAGGCAGCATGACAACTTTATTCGGCATCAAGAACTGCGACACCATTAAAAAAGCCCGCAACTGGCTGAGCGAACATGATATTGAGTTTCAATTTCATGATTACCGCACAGACGGACTGGAACAGTCTCAATTAGAGCAATGGTGCCAAGAGCTGGGCTGGGAACAACTTCTCAACCGTCGCGGCACCACCTGGCGTAAATTGCCAGACGAGATTAAGGATACCATTGACGAAAACTCAGCTATTGCTCTGATGCTCGAACAACCAGCCATGATTAAACGCCCGCTATTAGAGTCGGGCACACAGCGTTTACTGGGCTTTAAAGCCACAGAATACGAACACTTATTCGAAAAATAAAACGCTACAGAAATAAACAGCATGAGACCTTTGCACGAGCCGGAACTTTGTTTTCTAGCAAGGCGAAATCGCACGGAAAGAGGGAGTTTATACTTATAAACGACCGCTTGAGTACGTTTTCAACACGGCTAGAAGGCAAAAGAGCAATCGTGCAAAGGTCTCAGCGTTAAACATCAACAAATTAAAGTATAACCACAGGATTCTATTATGAGCTATTTCAGTTTCGCGATCGGCATTGGCGCACAAAACAAAAAAGGTGAGTGGCTGGACGTTTACTACCAGCAACCACTGTTAAACCCAAGCGATGCGCTGATCAAAGCAGCAGCCGGTGTTGCCGGTCACACAGGTGGCAACGCAGCCATCACGCTGACTAAAGGCCAACTTACTGATCTGGCCGCTGCACTGAGCAACGCCGGTGAACCTGCCCAGGCAGAACTGGCTAGCAAGCTGCAAAACACTGAACAGCCTGTGGTTGTGACCTTTATCGAAACAGATGAAGCACCCGCTTCCGTTCCTGAGTGCTACCTGAAACTGCACCTGCTAACACACCGTCTGGTTCTGCCACACGGCACTAACCTAACGGGTCTGTTCGGCCTGCTGCCTAACGTTGCCTGGACTAGCGAAGGCGCTATCGCCATCGACGAACTGGCGGACCGTCAGCTGGCAGCACGCATGAAAGGCGGCGTACTGGAAGTTTCAGCTGTGGATAAATTCCCTAAAATGACCAACTACTTCGTGCCCGCAACGACACGTATTGCTGATACCGATCGCGTACGTTTGGGCGCACACATGGGTGACAACACTACGGTTATGCACGAAGGTTTCATCAACTTCAACGCCGGTACATTAGGCGCCAGCATGATCGAAGGCCGTATCTCAGCAGGCGTTGTGGTTGGTAAGGGCAGCGACTTGGGCGGCGGTTGCAGCACCATGGGCACACTGTCCGGCGGCGGCAACATTGTCATCTCTGTTGGCGAAGAAAGTTTGATTGGCGCTAACGCTGGCCTGGGCATCCCATTGGGCGACCGTTGCATCATCGAGTCGGGCCTGTACATCACTGCCGGCACTAAAATCATGCTGTTGGACGACAGCAACCAGGACGTAGAAATCGTGAAGGGCCGCGATCTGGCCGGCGTTGCTGACTTGATCTTCCGTCGCAACTCCTTAACGGGTCGCGTAGAAGCCAAAACAAACAAAACAGCGATTCAGCTGAACGAAGCATTACACGCCAATAACTAATAGCGTGTCATGATTCAGGCATTGTCAGATAGCCAAGCCGGCTATCTGACAATCTACTTTAAATCCTCAACCTACCCTTACCTCTCCTTCCATTAACAACAAGTCCCAGCAATCTAAAAGCTAACAACAACCAACTTGGCGCAACAGCTACCGCACCCTGTGCAACCCTTAGCACAGGAAATTTCTGACCGGCATTAACCGCACCAAAACTACTGTCACCTGCTTGCCATTGAAATTACCCAATAGCATTACCCGTGAGCTGCAAAGACATACCAGCTGCTGTTTGTGAGCTTTCGGCAATACCAATGTCTTCGCTCAATACATTTGCAGCAAGACCATTATTTGCCGTAAAAACACCTTCATAACTGACAAATTGCTGCAAGCGGTTGCCCGCAACCACCAGCGCAACTCCATCGGGCGAGCCGTTCTGGATACCGGCAAAGGAAAAATCCAACACGCCATAACCATTCTGCTGATCGAAAAAACATGCCACTCAAGGCCAGCAAGTTATAACTTTGTCCATTGCTACCGTTATAAAACTACAATCGCCAGCCCTGTAGATTAGTGCCCACCAGACCGGCCAGCTCAACCGCTTCGCCAACGTCAGCACCGGCATTATCATAGTGAAATTCATTGATAAAAATCGGCATGGCCCGGGCATCAAAAGATAACAGCAGAAAACTCAACAAACTGGGAAAACGTAAACAACAATCGGGGCTTAACCCCTGAGAAGGGAATAGGCTCATAAATGACTCCTTGTCTTTTTAATTATTAGTATCACCCCAATCCGTGGGATAACGGCACGAATATAACCGACAAAAATCAAAACTCAAATCAGTGCCTCGCAGCCACCCCGCCGCCAGTCGCAATCCCCCGCAATCTGGTATAAAGTTAGCCGCCTTAATTCGCCAACAAATCCATCAACACAATCATTTAAAAGCAGCCTCTATGACCAGCAGCCCCGTTCTTGAATTCGCAATAGACCTAATTTCACAGCCCTCGGTAACACCCGAGGATGCCAATTGTCAGGAAATGATGATTGCCCGCCTGGAGGCTGTTGGTTTTAACATCGAACGCCTTAATTTTGGTGATGTGGTCAACCTGTGGGCTGTGCACGGTGAGTCTGGCCCAATTCTTGCCTTCGCTGGACATACCGATGTGGTACCAACCGGGCCGGTGGAAAACTGGACTTCGCACCCGTTCCAACCGGAAATCCGCGATGGCTATCTTTATGGCCGCGGCGCTGCCGACATGAAGGGCAGCATCGCAGCTATGACAATCGCTGCGGAGCGCTTTGTCAGCGAACACCCGGATCACTCTGGCCGCCTGGCCTTCTTGATCACCAGCGACGAAGAAGGCCCGGCTATCGACGGCACCGTTAAGGTCATTGAGCACTTACAACGGCAGGACGATAAAATCAGTTGGTGTGTAGTGGGCGAACCCTCCAGCACCAACAAACTGGGCGACGTCATCAAAAATGGCCGTCGCGGCTCGCTCAACGGCGAATTACAAATTCAGGGCAAACAGGGCCATATTGCTTACCCCCACCTGGCTGATAACCCGATTCACGGCGGCTGTCCGGCATTAGCAGATTTAATTGCCGAACACTGGGATGAAGGTAATGCTTTTTTCCCGGCTACCTCGTTTCAAATTTCCAACATCAATGGCGGCACGGGTGCCACTAATGTCATTCCCGGTGTATTGGAGGTGGTGTTCAACTTCCGTTATTCCACCGAAGTCACCCAACAGCAGCTCCAGGAACGCACTGAAGCCATTCTTGACCGCCATCAACTGAAGTATCAGCTGGAGTGGAAATTAAGCGGCCTGCCCTTCCTCACGGAGCCAGGAGACTTGGTTGAGGCAGCACAACGTGCTTTGATTGAAGTCATGGGAAGCAAGGCAGAACTCTCTACCAGCGGCGGCACCTCCGATGGTCGCTTTATCGCCCCCAGTGGTGCGCAGGTCATTGAACTCGGCCCCTGCAACGCGACTATCCATCAAGTTAATGAACGTGTCTTGGTGGAAGAGTTAGATCAAAGCGCTGAAATTTACCAGCGCATCATGGCCAACTTGCTCGGCTAAGGCGCTTAGTCACACTCTCATGAAAAATCAACAAAACCCTCAACGACAGCCCGATGACCGCCAAAACCTAAAAAGCTGGCTACTGAAACGTGCAGCCAATCATCGTGCTAATTTGCAGCTTCTCATTATTGGCGCCGGTGTATTTTTTATCGGTTTAGGCGTTATTTTCTGGGCTGACCATAATCTGCCAGTGTCACTGAAACAGGAATTGGTAGGACTGGGCGGAATGGTGCTGGTGGTGGGCGGTGGCATCACCGCCCTGATAGGCTATCTGGCGCTCAGTATTCTGCGCTTGTTTAAATTTTTCAGTGATGACTCCTGACAGACAGGTAGCCACCACCGCTTTTACAATAGGAGCTTAGTCGGCGACGGAAACGTCTTCAGCCTGCAAACCCTTATCACCTTCAACCACCATAAATAACACTCGCTGACCTTCTCGCAGGGTACGACGACCATTACCACGCACTGAGCGGTAATGTACGAATACATCTTCACCCGAATCCCGAGTAATAAAACCAAAGCCTTTAGTGACGTTAAACCACTTTACCGTGCCCTGCTCGCGGTTATCTGGACCCTCAGAAGCGCTGCTGGCAACCGAGGCAGATGCTCGTGGTGCTCGTTTGGCTGCTGTTTTGGCAACCGAACCGGTCAACCCCATAATCACACAACCGATAAAAGCCAGAAAATAGATCCCGACATAGGTTGTTGTATCAGAATTAACTTCGCTCATACCTGCTAGCCAATCCAGTAAAAAAGGTGAAGGAATTGCTACCAAAAAAGCAATCAGAATGCTGCGTATAATAATATTCAATGTCATGGCCCTTAAAATATCTTGTAAACGAAAAGTGGTCTATAATTTTTTAACCGGTACGAAGTAGTGCTTATACCGAAAAAGCTCTACGTAGTCACTACCCGAAGAGGTATTAGTGTCGAATATCGCTTGATTTGCCAGCTTGGCGGATTGAGGTAACCAATAAAAACGAGGAGCACCCGACGTGCTATACCCGGAAGATGCCACTAAGGCAGCCAATTATCTACGCGAAGCCATTCCTCTCATGGTCAAGCATGGCGTCGAACCCAACCCACGAAATTTTTCTCTGTGGTACGCCTATGTGGCAAAGCGTAACGACAATCTTAATCGCGAACTGGATGCCATTCTAGCTGAACACGGCACCTGTCCAGCACCTCAAAGTGCCGACCTGTTTCGTCGTTATATCATCGACGACGAAGTAGACTTCAGTCACAAAGTTCAGGCACAGCTTGGCGAAGTTGTTAACGGCTTGTCCCAACAAACCGCCTCCATGTCAGAGGGCAGCGAGCACTACCAAACATTTCTGGAACAGGGCATCGAAAACCTGCAGCAGCATCACAGTGAAAATGACATTAAAACCATGTTGGCGTCCCTGCTGGAACAAACACGTCAGGCCACCGAAATGACTCAGACGTTTCAATGCCAAATCAATGAAGCTCACATCGAAATCGGCTCCTTACGTAAAGAGCTGCAATCGGTGCAAAAGGAAGTGGCGCTTGATCCACTTACTCAGATCGGCAATCGCCGCGCCTTTGATGACCGGCTACAGCAGGAAATCGACAAACAAAAGGCGGGAAACGATAAGCCACTCACGCTCATCGTCACCGACATTGATCATTTCAAACGCTGTAACGACCAATACGGCCATGTGATGGGCGATAAAATACTGCAATCCTTCGCAAAAATACTACAGCATATTTGCGAACAGGCGGGTTTTTGCGCCCGTTACGGCGGCGAAGAATTTGTCATCATCCTGCCCAACCATGATCTGGAGCAAGCTCGCATCGTGGCAGAAAAAGTTCGCATCACCACTGAGCGTATGAAAATAAAACAACGCAACCAAGCTGATGCTATTGACCAATTAACGACGTCGCTGGGAGTCGCTCTTTACCGTGCGGATGAGTCAGCCATTGCTTTTGTCGACCGGGCCGATGCCTATCTGTATCAAGCTAAAGAGAACGGCCGCAACAGAACCGTGATTGAATCTGAGATAGAGGAACACGCTCTGCGCGCATAAAAAAGGAAGGAAGAACATTGGTCGCAACCCGGAACAGGCTGCGACCAATTAGCGTAACGTAAACGATCAATCGCACCAGCTTAATGCTTAATAAAACCGATTACAGACCAAGCTCACCTTTAAGCTTGTCTGCCTCAGCGTCAACATCAACCGTAGGTTCACTGTCAGACATTTGCTCTTTCACACTATCCATCACATCATCAACTTTAGCCTGACCGGCTTCCATCGCGTCCTTGGCCATTTGTTCCGCATCCTCAGCCATCTCTTCTGCCGTTTCAACAACCGCATCAACAGATTCCTGAACACCTTCCGTTACCGATTCAGTAACAGACGTTTCAGAGGTCGCTGAAGAGGACGAGCTGGCGCTCTCTTCTTTATCGCCATAACCGCAGGCACCCAGCACCAGTGAAAAACACGCTATACCTACAGTCGATAATAATGTTTTCGTTTTCATAACAACTCCTCTTCGAATTAATTACCTACAGTCGATAATAATGTTTTCGTTTTCATAACAACTCCTATTCGAATTAATTATTTTGGTACATCATTTGAATTCACAGTTCATTAGTACCACGCCTTCGTGCTACTGCCAATCGTGGCAGTAGTAATAATTTTTTCAGTCCAACGCCCGAGTGTGATAAATATCAAAACGTCCTGACTTACCCTCAACCACATGATGCGGTTTGAGGTCAGAAATACAGGGCGCCAGCTTAGGTCTTTTCACCACGACCCGCCGGGTTGCCACCTTCAAGGCAGTTTCAAAAAGTTCTTGAGTATCAAGATCAGCACCCAGCAATTGCTGCAGCAAACGCATTTCTTTTTTCACACTGGCGGTTTTACTGCGCTCGGGAAACATCGGGTCCAGATACACCACTTCAGGGAAATCTTCAGGGGCCAGGGAACGCATGAATTCACTGGCATTGGCATGCTGTAAACGCAACCGTGCGACAATACCCGCCACCTCTGCATCCCTAACGGCACGTTGCAGGGCATCCTCGAGCATCAGAGCCACTACAGGGCTGCGCTCTAGCATTTGCACCTGACAGCCCCGCGAGGCCAATATAAACGCGTCACGGCCCAGTCCGGCTGTTGCATCCAGCACCGTGGGTGTATTTTCGCCCTTCACTCCCACCGCGTTTGCAACCAACTCCTTACTGTGCGAGCTGCGTTTGCCACGAAAACCCAAAGCGCCGCCGACAAAATCAATCAATACCGGGTTAGGTGCTTTGCGGCCAGACTGCCGTAACCCCACGCCATTTCCATCAACCCAGATTAATAACGGAAATTCTTCACTGGCTCGTAGATCAGCATGCCCAAGCAGCGGCAGCTGCATTTGTCGCGCAATCAACGACGCTTGTTCAAGACATGCGTCGGTGACAGCAAAAACTGCCAGTGCAGGTTGTATGTTCTGGGATTGAGGCTGAAACAGGGCATCAGTCATAGCAATTAATCATGAAAGTAGTCGAACAACTAGACGATAATGTCAAGATGAGCAAGGTCCGTACCGGACAGGGGAGCATTGTTGGCAACGGTTTGGTAACTCGCCAGCGCGCGCTGATTAGCCAATGGTAGATCGTCATCACGCAGGGCGCGTAAATCAATGCGCTCTGAAAATAACCGGGGGGGTGAGCCAAACTGCTGCTGAGTTTCAGCAAGTTCCACCACCGCTGATACAGGTACCGATAAATTATCATCAACCAATTCGGCGAAGACTTCTCGCGTGGTATCAGATGTACGTTCAATTTTATTATCGACTTTGCCCGCATCACCACTCAAACGAGTCTGAGAGGTTATCGGGGGCAAAAATGTGGCGGCGATTTTCATGCGTGTTTGAGTTAAAAACTCTTAAAAAGTTTACTGAAACTTAATTATGGGTCACAAATTAAACAAAGAACAGCAACAGAATGATACCTAAAAACAGACGGTAAAACACAAAGGGCAGCATACCGATCTTTTCCAGCGCCTTCAAAAACCAGCCGATACACAGATAGGCGCTGATAAAGGCAATGAACGTGCCCAGCAATAGGTGCGCCCATAATACCGGCTCTGAAGACTGGCAAAGCTCCAATATCTTTAAGCAGCCCGCCAGCAGAATCACCGGAATGGAAAGTAAAAAAGAGAACCTCGCCGCAGCGGTACGCGTCATGCCCAGCATCATCGCCATCATCATAGTGACCCCCGAACGCGAGGTACCGGGAATCAACGCCAGTGCCTGCGCAGCACCAACACACAACACATCGCGAAGCCTAAGGCTGGCAATGTCACGTTGATGCTTAAAACGGCTCTCAGCCAGCCACAGGCCAAAGCCAAACAGCAATGTGGTAATCGCAATCACCAAGGTGCTACGCAAATGGTCTTCAACCACGCCACCTAACAGCAGCCCCGCTAAACCCACCGGAATAGTACCTAAAATCACATACCAGGCAAGACGGCTGTCTTCAGTGTGTTGTTGTTTAAAAACCGAACCAAACCAGGCTCGAGTCATGTTAATCACGTCATGACGAAAATACAGCATCACCGCGCCCAGTGTGCCAACATGCACCGCCACATCAAAGGCCAGCCCCTGATCGACCCAGCCAAATAATTGCGCTGGCAAAATCAAATGCGCAGAGCTGGAGATGGGAAGAAATTCTGTTACGCCCTGCAACAGCGCTAAAAATATCGTTTGTAACCAATCCATTGTTACTTATCCCCGACCTTGCGCCAGGCCGTCTTGCCGCGTAGATACACCGGCAACGCCTGCTCTGCTGGCACTTGTAAACCGGCATAAAAGTCGTGTTGTGCCAACGTCAAAATATCGCGTGCCTGCACGTGACAGGCGTCATCTAGAACCGTTACAGCAGGCATGACGTGCTCAGGAAACTCAGCGGCAAACTTCCAGCCATCACCCACGCCCACCCAGCGCGCTTGTTTAGTCAATAACGGTTGCGACAAATCCAATTGCGCCGGAGTCGTTAATTGCTCGTTACCCAGCAAGGTAACGCGCCCATCGTCCACCTGATAACCCGCCCAGTACAGCTCCGCCATACGTGCATCCAGCACGGTCAGAATATGCTCATGGCCGTGGCGTCGATAAACACCCTGCGCCAGAGCCGCCAGACTTGAAATTGGCAACGTCGGAATATCCGCCGCAAAGGCCAAGCCCTGCACCACACCGGCACAGATACGTAATCCGGTAAAGGAACCGGGGCCACGACCAAAAGCAATGGCATCCAGCGAGTTCACAGACAACTGCGCCTCAGCCAATAACGATTGCACCATCGGCAACAGTTTTCGCGCATGCAGACGAGGAATTACTTCAAACTGCTCACGCACTTCATCGCCTACACACAGCGCAACGGAGCAAGCCTCACCGGAGGTATCAATCGCAAGAAGTTTGGTCATAGAGAGTTACGAAGTTGTGGGAATTAAACGCAGAACTGCGTTAATGGAATTAGGAAGACGGCCAGACCTGCTCAGCAATGGCCTGAAACTTTTTCACCGACAGCGCGCCGCGGGTATTATTCTTACCATCCTGCTGTTCTGTCAGCACCTTCAACAGGTGCGACTTTGACACTGAATAGATCGCTGTGCTCTGATAATCTTCATTCATCATCACCAGCACCACCACATCCCAATCGGCATCAAAATTGAGTTGACCAACGCGCTGACCGGCTTTTTTTGGATCAAAAATAACGCGACCTTTGATCTGTATTCGCTCAACACCCTGTTCAGAATCACGCAGCGCATCGACACCACTTTCGGGTTCTTCAAGAGAACGTAAACCCAACAAACTGATGGCATCGAACTTGGCCAGTTCAGCGCTGACCGGTAGCGTACTGCCCGTCGAACGGCGATACTCAGCAGCCAGCCGACGGGTTTCATCCATTAATTTGTCGAGTTTATAAACACCCATAGGGATCAAGTAATTTGCAAAACTGCAAATTACTTCAGCGCAGCGGCAACCTGTCCGGTAATGTCTTTTACCGCACCCACACCATCAATACGGCTGTAAACCGGCGCGTTTTTACCCGCCCAGTTATTGTAATAATTGACCAATGGTTCAGTTTGATCATGGTAAACAGCAAGACGGTTTTTAACGGTTGCTTCACTGTCATCTTCGCGTTGAATCAGGTCGTCACCGGTTACATCATCCTTACCTTCAACCTTGGGTGGGTTGTAGATAGTGTGGTAAACACGCCCCGAATTCGAATGCACGCGACGGCCACTCAAACGTTGAACAATGTCTTCATCGGCAACATCAATATTGACCACGTGATCAATATCAACGCCAGCTTCTTTCATGGCTTCAGCCTGCGGAATCGTGCGCGGAAAACCATCAAACAAAAAGCCGCTGGCACAGTCGCCCTGTTCAATACGCTCTTTAACCAAGGCAATAATCAGCTCATCGGAAACCAGACCACCTGAGTCCATCACGCCCTTAACCTGCACACCCAGTTCAGTGCCAGCAGCGACCGCTGCACGCAGCATATCGCCCGTAGAAATTTGCGGGATACCGTAGCTTTCGGTGATGAATTGCGCTTGGGTACCTTTACCAGCGCCAGGTGCCCCTAACAAGATAATGCGCATAATAATGACTCTCCGATAATTTTTGGTGCCACCTGCTCGTTAAGGCACGGCAGGCCTTTAAATTCGCGACAACTATAGCTTTTTTTACGCTCGAAAACATCTATTCATTGGTCGCATTCTTGCAGCAGCAGTTATAGCAGAAAGAATACTAGAAAAAGCTTACAAGCCGGCCTCTTTGGCTGCATCCCAACCGGCATCAAGCTCTTCAAGGCTCATATCTGCCAACGCTTTGCCCTGCGCCGCAGCCGACTGCTCAATATGTTTGAAGCGGCGCACAAATTTTTCATTACAGCCGTTCAGCGCCGCCTCCGGGCTAATTTCTTTGCGGCGCGCCAGGTTGACACAGGTAAACAGCAAATCACCCAGCTCTTCAGTGATATGCGCCTGATCTTCATTGGCCAATGCTTCTTCTAGCTCGTCGACTTCTTCACGAATTTTGGCGATCACTTCTGAGGTCTCGGTCCAGTCAAAACCAACATGAGCGACACGGCGCTGCAGCTTATTGGCGCGCGTTAACGCCGGTAATGCTCGCGGCACATCATCGGTGATGCTGTGCTGAGTTTTTTCGCGACGCTCCTGCTGCTTGATAGTTTCCCAGTTACGTTTAATCTCGGCTTCGGTGAGTTTTAACTCGGCAACACCGGCCGAAGACAGAGTGCCGTCAGGGAATACATGGGGATGGCGACGCAGCAATTTGCTGGTGATGGCATCCACCACGTCGTTAAAATCAAAATCTTTCTGCTCAGCGCTAAGCTGGGAATAAAACACCACCTGAAACAGCAGGTCACCTAATTCCTGTCTCAGATCATTGCTGTCGTTACGCTCAATGGCATCGGCCACTTCATAGGCCTCTTCCAGCGTGTGCGGCACGATGCTAGCGTGATTTTGTTGCAGATCCCAGGGACAGCCGTGTTCGGGATGACGCAAATCGCGCATCAGTTGAAGCAAGTCATCAAGTGAATGCATACACGCCACCTTTTCAATCATTAGCAATTAACAGTTAAAACGAGGCGCATTTGAGACAAATGCGATACCTCTACCGATACATAATATATTTGTGCTTGAGCCAACCAGGCTCATGACGGGCCGCAGGATCACGATGTGTCCAGTGCACCACGCCACCCTTTGAATTCCACTCGTACTCTCCGTAGAAGCCAATGGTGTCGCCTTTACGCAGGGTATTAATACGCGGCGCCAAGTCAATATTATGAGAGATCAGTAGCGTCTGCCCAGAAGACAACTTGAGGATAAACTTTTGATGTTTACTGCCAAGGGTATCGTCCGGCAAAATCTTAATAACAACACCGGAACCGCCAACCTGCACATCACTTTGGCGGTTTCGAAAGGCGCTACTGACCTTTTGAACACTGGCACTACTTTGTTGCGTACTGGATTGAAGGATGCTCGAATTGGTACCAAGCAACCCATACAGCACGACGCCAATAGCAACGACTATTAGTAATTTTTTCATATCATCCTTGATAAATTATTCGGCCACTCAGGCCATATTATTTAAACCGACGACCCTGTTTAATGATCCAGCCGACAGCGCTTAACTTCAACCAAATTAGGTAACTGACCAATTTTATCCAACACCCGGCCTAACAATACAAGCCCGGTCACTTCGATCGTCATACGAAATTCCACCAAGCCCTGACGACGATCCATCTTAGAACTCATGGCGGTCAAGTTCACCGACTCGCGGCTCAGCACACCGGTAATATCATGCAACAAACCATGACGATCCAGCGCCCTGATCAGAATATCGATCGCGTAACGGTGTTCAGCGTCACCATCCCAGTTCACCTGCACAACGTGCTCGGGGTCTTCCTCAGCCAACCGTAAAACCTGCTCACAGTCATGACGGTGGATCGTGACACCAAAACCCTGATGTACATAACCCAAGCAATGATCGCCCTGCGTCGGTTTACAGCAATCCGCCAGTTTCGTCATGGCATCGCCCAGCGAACCCACCGTCATGGTATTCTCTGGGTCAGCCAATACAGGCAGTTGCAATGCCAGCTGTTCACGTCCGTCATGACCGACCAATTGCCGCTGGAGCGCGTCCATGACCTGATCAATCGTTAAATCACCGGCACCCAAATCGGCAAACATAGCTTCGCGATTTCCGTAGTGCAGCGCGTTTACCAGCTCGTCAAAATCAATATCGACCAAATCAAAACGCTGAATCTCACGCTCGATCATCACCTGACCGGCATCGGCGTTAACCTCTTTATCCTGCAATTTGAACCAGTGCTGAATTTTGCTGCGCGTACGGCCAACACGGGTGTATCCCAGCGACGGGTTTAACCATTCACGGCGTGGCGTGGCGTGTTCAGCGGTTAAAATTTCCACCTGATCACCGGTATTCAAGGCATGATTAAGCGTCACAATCACGCCGTTAACCCGTGCGCCACGGCAATGATTACCGACCTCGGTATGCACCCGATAAGCAAAATCAATCGGCGTCGCATAAGGCATTAAATCCACCACATGACCAGCAGGCGTAAACACATAGATCCACGGCAATGATTACCGACCTCGGTATGCACCCGATAAGCAAAATCAATCGGCGTCGCATAAGGCATTAAATCCACCACATGACCAGCAGGCGTAAACACATAGATCCGGTCTGACCCGACATCCTGGCGCATTTCTTCGGCCAGATGGCTGATATCACCCACTTCTTCGTGCCAATGCAAAACCTGGCGCAGCCAGTCAATTTTCTCTTCGTAACCGTGACTCTTGCCCTTACGATCAGCGCCCTTGTATTGCCAGTGCGAACAAACGCCGAATTCGGCCTCCTCGTGCATGGCGTGGGTGCGAATCTGCACCTCCATCGCCTTGCCTTCCGGGCCGATCACTGCCGTGTGCAGCGAGCGATAGCCATTGGGTTTGGGGATGGCTATATAGTCATCAAATTCATTAGGCACCAGCCGCCACAGCGAGTGCACGATGCCCAGCGTGGCATAACAATCCTTCACATCAGGTACCAGCACCCGTACGGCGCTGGCATCGTAAACCTGATCAAAATCGATGTGCTTGTTTTCCATTTTGCGCGCAATGCTGTAGATATGCTTGGCGCGGCCGGTCACCACCGCGTCGATCTGATCGTCGCGCAGTTTGCCTTCCAGCAAATTGATCACTCGGGAAATATATTCTTCACGATCCAGGCGCCGTCCATCCAGCAGCTTGGCAATTGAGGTATAACGCTCGGGGCTCAGGTAGCGGTAGGCGATATCCTCCAGCTCCCACTTGATATAACCAATGCCCAAGCGGTGTGCCAGCGGCGCATAAATTTCACTGACCTGAAGAGCAATGCGCTGCTTAAATTCTTCCGGCTCGTTTTTGATGGCACGAATGGCCCAGGTACGTTCGGCCAGCTTGATCAATGCGACGCGTACATCATCGACCATCGACACCAGCATTTTGCGCACGTTTTCGACCTGATCCTGACCGCCCAGGCTGGTTTTATCCTGAGATTCCTGCGCCGCTGTAATGGCGTCCATCTGCTGCACACCATCAATCAAACCAGCCACTGTAACGCCGAATCGTGATTCAACCGTCTTCAGCGACAGGTGATTTTCACGCACGGCACGACACAAAATACCGGCCACCAGACTGTCGCTATCGAGCTTCAGCCCCGCCAAAATCTCGGCGATTTCCAGACCGGCAAAAAAGCAGTTACCGATACGTTCTTCACTGCCACTTTTTTGATGCGCTTCGTCAGCCTCTAACGCAACATCCTGCGCCAAATCACAGGCTTGGCGCACCATGGAGGTGTCTTCAAGCCCCAGCGTGTGCTGTAACTGGCTTACCCATGCGTCAGTGTTGATATAACCCTGCGCAGGATCCGGCTGTAGTTTCCTGACTTGAACCATAGTAGGTCAGCTTATTTATTATTTTAGATCGCTATTTATTTTTATATTCAAAAACGGCGATGGATTCAACATGCGCGGTCTGCGGGAACATATCCAGCACACCCGCCGCCTTCAAAGTATAGCCGTGCAATGCCAGCTCGCCAGCATCTCGCGCCAATGTCGCCGGGTTACAGGATACATAGACGATACGCTTAGCCTTGAAGCGGGCAATTTTCTGTACCATTTCCAGCGCACCGGAACGTGGTGGATCAATCAGAATCTTGTCAAAACCCTGTGCAGACCAGGGCTGATGTTCGAAGTCCTGCGTCAAATCGGCCGCAAAGAATTCGACATTATCGAGACCGTTATGGCGGGCGTTTTCAAAACCACGCTCAACCATTGCCTCGCTGCCCTCAACACCCACAACTGCCGCACCGGTACTGCGCGCCAGCGGCATGGTGAAGTTACCCAGGCCACAGAACAAATCCAACACCCGTTCATCGGGCTGCACATCCAGATATTCCAGCGCCAAGTGTACAACCTTGCGATTGATCTCCGCATTGACCTGAGTAAAGTCCATCGGATGAAAACGCATCTCCACGTCAAATTCTTCCAGACGATAGGTCAAGCGGTCATCGCCCGTTGTCGGCCACAGTTTATGGACCGTGTCAGGGCCAGCGGGTTGCAGATAAATATGGAAACCCTGTGCTTCGCCCAGAGCGGTTAACGCCGCTAAGTCAGACTCAGACAGCGCCTCCATGTGACGGAATACCAACGCCACAATGTCATCGCCAATCGCCACTTCAATTTGTGGCAGCGTGCGGTAAGCATCCAGCGACATAATAAACTCGCGCAACAGCGGGATTTTGTCACCCAGTCGCTCATCCAGCACCTCGCATTTGCTGATATCGGTGATAAAGCTATTACCCTTCTCACGGAAACCCACCAGCACTTCATCACGCTTGGTGACGTAACGCACACCCAAACGTGCCTTGCGACGATAGGCGTAACTTGGCCCAGTCACAGGTTCCAGCAACGTTTCCGGCTTTTGTTCGCCAAAATGCCGCAGGTGTTCCATCAAAGTCGCCTGCTTAAACTCAATCTGCGCCTGACCGTCAAAATGCTGCAAACTACAGCCACCACAGATGGCGGCATGTTCACACTGCGGTGTCACCCGTTGTGGGGAAGCGGTCAACACTTCCTCCACTTTGCCCTCGTCATAACGCGAGCGGCTGTTAGTGATCAGTGCCTTCACCTGCTCACCGGGCAACGCGCCTTCGATAAACGCTTTTTTGCCTTCACGTGAGGCTAATCCGCGACCTTCATGGGTCAGGCCTTCAATAGCCAGTTCTACTTCTTCGGGCGCTTTGTACTTTCTTCTGCGTCGTGCCATTTTCTTTACTTCTTAAATTAGGAGCTATTGAGCCGCAGCGATTCACCGCGGCTATAAATATTGTGTGTTTAACCGGCGTTTAAAAAACGTTGGTCGACAGGTAACGATCGCCACGGTCACAGATAATGGCGACGATCACGGCGTTTTCAAGTTGCTCAGATAATTGCAATGCAGCAGCCACCGCACCACCCGAGGAAACACCGCAAAAGATGCCCTCTTCCTTGGCTAATCGACGCATCGTCACTTCGGCGTCTTGCTGTCCGATGTCCAACACCCGATCAACACGCGCACTATCAAAAATCTTCGGCATGTATTCTTCTGGCCAGCGGCGAATGCCCGGAATGCTGGCACCCTCCTTCGGTTGCAGACCAACAATTTCAATATCCGCATTTTGTTCTTTCAGATAACGCGAAGTGCCCATAATGGTACCCGTAGTACCCATGGAGCTGACGAAATGCGTGATCTTGCCGTGCGTTTGCTGCCACAGTTCCGGCCCGGTGGTTTCATAGTGCGCCTGCGGGTTATCCATATTGCCAAACTGATCCAGCACGATACCCTTACCTTCAGCCTGCATTTGATCCGCCAAATCACGCGCACCTTCCATGCTCGCCTCTTTCGGCACCAAAATCAGCTCAGCACCGTAGGCCGCCATCGCCGCCTTCCGCTCTTCGCTCATGTGATCCGGCATGATCAGCACCATCTTGTAGCCCTTGATCGCCGCCGCCATCGCCAACGCAATACCAGTATTACCACTGGTCGCCTCAATCAAAGTATCACCGGGCTTAATGGTGCCCCGCGCTTCAGCGCGTTGAATCATCATCATCGCAGGACGATCCTTCACCGAACCCGCCGGGTTATTACCCTCCAGCTTCAGCAAAATGGTGTTAGTCGTATCACCCGCCAAGCGCTGCAAACGCACTAACGGCGTGTTGCCAACATAATCTTCAATGGTGGGATATTCAGGAGTTTGTTTGTCATCAACTGACATAGTGATCAGGCCCTTTTTTACGTGGGCGCTATGATACGGATAAACGGCTGAGAGGCAAAATAATCATGCGAACTAATTTCATAGCGTGGGGGAATAATGGGGTGGTGCTTGTTAAATTTTAGCTACTCTATTATCAAATGGCTCGCAGCAATATGTTGCTGGCATGCTTTATGGCAACTATGAGTCCAGTATTGAGTTATTTAAGATCACCGGCATTGATGATTCCGGCAATAGTTACAATGAATAAATTCATCGTGTGCTTGAGTTTGGTCTAGCACATACGCCTAATGATATGCGGCAATTATTGAAAGACCTAGGCTATGATTCATAGTCTTATATCGAAAAAAGGTGACGGAGGGATTAAAAAACAACCAACAAACCTACAATCCAACCTCGTAGCTCATTCATGGCTCAAACGCACCACCCCTTCTGCGCAGCCGAGCATTGCAACTTTCAAATGGATTAAGGGCGAGGACTGTCTGAGCCTGAAAGGCGAGTTCCGCAGCCCCCATTTGAAAGTGAAACGCACAGGGTAGTCGCGAAGCGACCCAGCAGCAGGGGAGGTTTTGGATTGTTAAGGCTTTTGGGCGCCCAAAAGCCTTAACTCGCCAGCAAGGGCGAAACCCTTCTAGGCGATCATAGAACAATGGATCCCGGCTCGGAGGCCGGGATGACGAAGGCGTTTTAAATCAGTTAGGCAATGTCGATGAAATTTTTGTTCGATGAAATTTTTGTCGGCTTAGCCGCGAGGGCAAGCATCCAACATCAACATCTTCATTTCCACAATGGCTGGTTTGAGCCCAGTAAACATAGCCCGCGCCATAATACCGTGACCAATGTTCAGCTCGTAGATACCCGGAATCGCAGCGATTTCTTCAACATTGTGATAATGCAGACCATGCCCCGCATTCACCGTCAAACCCTGCTCCAACGCGTAGGCAACACCCTGAGTAATATGCTGCAACTCCTTCAGCTGATCCACTTCATTAGTAGCGTCCGCGTAGTGGCCCGTGTGAATTTCAATATAAGGCGCCCCACATCGCACAGCCGCATCAATCTGCGCCGCGTCATGGTCGATAAACAGAGAAACCTTGATACCCGCAGCGGTCAGTTTTTCAGTCACATCCTTAATGCGCGCTTCCTGAGAAACCACATCCAGACCGCCCTCAGTAGTTAACTCTTCACGCTTTTCGGGCACCAGGCAACAGTATTCCGGCTCAATCTCCAGAGCAAAGGCAACCATTTCATCGGTAGCGGCCATTTCCAGATTCATGCGCGTTTGCAGCACTTCCTTGAGCATGCGTACGTCGCGCTCCTGAATGTGGCGACGATCTTCACGCAGGTGAACGGTAATGCCGTCAGCACCGGCCTCTTCGGCCTCAATAGCAGCCTGCACAGGATCAGGATAACGCGTACCGCGCGCTTCACGTAGTGTTGCTATATGGTCGATATTTACACCCAGTAAAATGCGGTTTTTTGCAGTCACGGAATTATCCTTTATTTAAAGAGATTAAAAGTTAGTAAGTTTTTATAAATAGATCCTTGCTGCGCAACGGTTTGTCGCCCAGCAGTGGCGCCAGCGCTAAACGCATCAGGCGTTTGGCGGCGCGTAATGTTTCATCGGCACTGTAATCGTCCTGCGCGATGGCGGCAAGGTCAGTAGATAAAAAACAGCGCGGTTGCTGTGCCTGCGTTGGCATCGATGCCATGCACATCCACTGATTGTCGGTATCCAGATAGTAATATTGGCTTTGGTTATCGGCGTCAGGAAAGCTGAATCCATAGCCGAGCACCTGCAATAAACGTTGCTCAAAACGACGTAATACCGGTTCAACGGCAGTGTCCTGCGCTAATGCTAATAATGCCTGCTGATAATCTTCAAACAGCGTTTCGCAGGGTTCTTCCGCTTTAATCAGCCGGACCAGTAATTCATTAAGGTACAAGCCACTGAATAATGACCGGCTCTGCAGCTGCGATAGCTGGTTGTCGCTTTCCAGCACTTTCAGTGTTTTTAATTCGCCCTTGCCGTACCAGCTGATCAGCAAACGACCGAAGGGTTGTAGCAAACTGCGCTGGGGAGATTTCGGCCGCCGTGCGCCTCGAACCACAGCGCTGATACGGCCAACATCGGGCACCAGAAAATCGACAATCAAACTGGTTTCCCGATAACTACGGGTATGTAACACGTAGGCTTGGTGGAGTTCAGCGGGCGAGTTCATTGGAAGTCCGGCTTAAGCCTCGAACAAGTTGTTGAATACCTTTTCGAGGCAGGCGACGCCGTAGCGTCCACGCAGATAGTTTTTCTGCTACTTGTTACGATCTTCGTAACCGAGACTCTGCAAGGCACGCTCGTCGTCGGCCCAGCCACTCTTAACCTTAACCCACAGTTTAAGCATGACTTTGGAGCCAAACATGTCTTCCATATCAAGACGGGCATCGCGGCCAATATTCTTGATTTGTTCGCCTTTGTTACCAATGATGATGCGTTTCTGGCCATCACGTTCCACCAGAATCAGGGCGTTAATGTGCAGCACCTTGCCTTCAAGCTGGAAGGTTTCGATTTCAACGGTGACTTGGTAAGGCAACTCATCGCCCAAACGGCGCATGATTTTTTCACGCACCAGTTCGGCGGCCATAAATCGTTCGCTGCGATCGGTAATCTGATCTTCAGGGAAGTAGTGAATACCCGCTGGCAGGCGATTTTTGATGACCTGCTCAAGGCGATCAACATTTTTACCTTTAAACGCAGAAATCGGCACAATCTCTGCAAACTCCATGTGCTCAGACAGTTTCTGCAGGTGAGGCAACAGCTGATCTTTATCGTCCAGCCGGTCGACTTTGTTCACCACTAGCAGCACCGGACAACCGACCCGCTTAACCTTTTCCAGCACCAGCTCGTCTTCTTCGGTCCACTGGGTTCTGTCGACGACAAACACCACCAGATCAACATCGGTTAAGGCGCTGGATGCGGCACGGTTCATATAACGGTTAAGGGCGTGATCGCGCCCCTTGTGCAAACCCGGCGTATCAACATACATCACCTGCACATGATCATCGGTTTTTACACCCAAAATCTGATGGCGAGTGGTTTGTGGTTTGCGCGAGGTAATACTGATTTTCTGACCGAGAATGTGGTTCAGCAGCGTTGATTTGCCGACATTGGGACGTCCAACAATCGCCACATAACCGGCTTTGGTAATATCACTTTCTTTGGGCTCGGCAACTAAACCAGCGCCAGCCCGGGAGGCCCTGAGCATTTCCTCAAGGTCTTTATTTTCACTCATTGTTTTTTCTCATTTGATCAAGCGCATCAAGCGCCAATTGCGCTGCTGCCTGCTCGGCATAACGGCGGCTGGTACCACTGGCTTCCACAGTCTTGTCCAGTAGCTCAACATCACAGGCGACTTTAAAAACCTGTTCATGCTCCTTGCCGCTGGTA
>Ga0209292_1001884_pt1 | contig 25076 bp, 16 predicted proteins | sample GOMGulsemesocosm_2_FD_184634 | JGI IMG/M metagenome (GOLD analysis project Ga0209292, IMG submission 184634) | Methane-oxidizing microbial communities from mesocosms in the Gulf of Mexico - GOM9C Gulf of Mexico (SPAdes) (version 2) | ecosystem: Environmental > Aquatic > Marine > Cold seeps... | reverse complement strand
CATCACGATAAACAGCAACATCAACGATCCAACTGCACCACGTTTATCTAAAATAAATACACGTAGCGGGGCTGGCAACCAAGTTAATTTCGGTTGCTGACCTAGTTTTAGGTCCGTTTTTAATTGTTTAATACTCATTAATTAATATCCTTATAAAGACTATGCACCTGCATAACGAAGACGTGGATCCAGCCATAGATTGAGTAGATCTGAGATCATATTGGCAACTAATACACACACAGTAACCAATAACAGTTGGCTTTGGATAAAGGCGTAATCACGTGATTGAATAGCAGCTAAAGTGAACTTGCCTAGGCCCGGGTAGTTAAAAACATACTCAGCGATAAATGAGCCACCTAAGACATAACCAAAGGTTAATGCCAGTGAAGTGATTTGCGGTAAAATTGCATTACGCGCAGCATAACGATACATCACTCGACGTTCGCTTAGCCCTTTTGCACGCGCCATGGTAATAAAATCTTGGTTTAGAAGGTTAATCATGGTGTTACGCATACCAAGATGCCAACTCCCCACCCCAATCACCACTAACGAAAGTAATGGAATGACGGCGTGATAACTCACATTAGAGATAAACTGCCAAGTGAAACCAGGATCAAGTGCTGGATCGTGTGCTCGGCCAAGCGGGAACCATTCAAGCTCGATACAGAATCCATAAAAGAGCAATAAACACACAACGGGCTGAGTAAATGCGTACAACATCACGTTGAAAGGTGTAAAAAACGTATCAAAGAAACGCCCCTGCCTCCATGCCGATTTAACACCTAACATCATGCCCAGCACAAAACAGATAGCGATTGATATGCCTACTAAAAACAGTGTCCAACCTGCCGCATAAAAAAGTGTTTCTGAAACAGGCGCAGGGAAGTTAGTGGTTGAAATACCAAAGTCACCGCTGAAAATTTTTCCCAAATATGCGACATATTGATCCCAAAGCGAGCCATCAAAGCCATAAGCTTTTTTAATAGCAGCTAACGCTTCCGGACTCATCTTGCCTTTTAAACTAACAAATAGATGCGTTGCCGGATCACCCGGCATCCAACGCGGTAAAAAGAAATTAAGTGTAATTGCGACCCAAAATGCACTCAGATAAAAACCTAAACGGGTCAATAGAAACTTCATGTGAAACTCCAGTTGTATTAATCATTAATATGTTAAGAAAGGTGAAGTTATAAATTTTGATCTACTTTAATGACTCAGCGCTAAGTCATTTTGATTAAGTACAAGGCGAAAGCGCGGAGCTTGGTTTACCAAGTGAGCACTTTCAACGCAGTAATTAATCTAAAGGACAACGCGCTGAGTTATTAACAGACTACTTTTGATGAAGTTGTAAAACATGGAACCAACGTTCAGGTGTACCACCATGTACCATTGGACGTACATATTGATTCTCAGCCGTTACCCAGCCAGCGATATTACGCGTTGAATACTCATACCACTCAGGGTTTGCAAACAGCGAGATAACCGGTAAGTTTTGCGCCACAATCTCGTGAACATTACCAATCAGCTCTTTTTGCTCAGCTAAATCCACCGTTTGAGTAAATTTAGCCAGTTCAGCAGTGAGCTCAGGAAGACGCATCTGATGCATCGCTTGGAAGCTTAGCTTAGGTGGATTCATATCTTTAGGATTGAATAGGTCGTTATAAGTTCCCCATGGCACAACGTTGGAATGAGTCCACATAATGTAAGCATCAAAGTCTCCCGTTGGTACTGCATCAAACCATGCATTTTCATCGGGCGTATGAGCACGTGCATTAATGCCGATATCCTGTAGGTTTTCTGAAATTTGCATTACAGAGTTAACCCAATCCGTCCAGCCACTTGGCACTGATATTTTAAAGCTAATTGGTGTGCCATCAGCATTTTCACGCCAACCATCACCATCGATATCTTTAATGCCTGCATCATCTAAAATTTTCTTAGCGGCTTTAGGGTTGTATTCCATCAGATATTCGTATTTAGCAAGACTCGCTTCGTTATACCAAGACTTGTAGAACTCACCAGTACCAATTGGGTATTTAGTGGGAGTGGTTAAACCAAAGGTTGCAAACTCAACTAAATCAGTACGATTGATTGCCATACTCATCGCTTTACGGAATTCGAGGTTATTAAATGGCGCTTTAGTGGTATTTAACTGCAGGTTAGTATTACCACCCGCCGATAACCAAAATTTGTTATCTTTAGATTTTGAGCTGTAAGATTTAGTATCAGAAAGCCCCACACCTAACCAATCAACTTTACCTTTTGCAGCGGCTGCAAGGGCTTGCTCATTACCTGAATATTGTGGGAATTTAAGGCAGTCGAGGTAAGGTTTAGCCTCTTGCCAATAATTTTCATTACGACATACCTTGATAATTGAAGGTGTAAAACGTTTCACATTAATAAATGGACCCGTTGCAACAGGGTTTTCATTACGGAAATTCTTAGGATCTTTAATATCTTTCCAAATATGCTCAGGCAGAGGATACATCGCACCTAACCCTAAATATGCGAGGCCGTTAGCTTTTTGTAGGTTAATACGTACTTGATGCTTATTTAACTTTTCAACTGAAACAATATTACCTTCGTCGCTGTCTTTATCATACCAAAGTACACCTTGCACATTATAAGCAGGGAATCGCTTGGCAAGCTCTACCGTAAACACCACATCATCAGCGGTAAACGCTTCACCATCCGACCATTTAACACCTTCACGCAAATTAAAGGTGACGCTTTTCAGATCCTTAGCCACCTCATAAGAAGTAGCAAGTACAGGGATAGGTTTATCAGGGTGCATGATATTGGGGATCCACAGCGTCTCATACATAAAGTCACGTGCATAATATTGACCAACGGCATCATTATACGGGTTAAAGTTACGCACATGTGCATCAACCAGCTTAGTAATTAAAGTTAAATCACCACCCTGTTTAATATCACTTTTTGCAACAACGGCACCTGATGTGACAAACCCGGCTAACAAACAACTGACCAGTAGTGTCTTTTTCATTTTTACTCTCCATGTTTAAGCAAAGACTTCACTCTTTGACTATTTATTTTCATAAAAAACAATATGTTAAAAAATAATGTAACGGCTGTGTAGACCCTATTCAGTCAGCATATTTACCATTGTAGAATGACTGACAACAAAAATGGGAACGAACCCATTCTTACATAAGAAAATAATCAAGCAATCATTGTTGATATTATTTGTGAGAAAGGTTGCATTAAAATCAAATAAAAATAATCGTAATTGACGATATATCACCCAGAAATATTAATGTTAACAAGCGCTTAAGTAACAAAAAAATGAATATAGGCAACGTTTCCAACAATCCCTATTTATGTGATTTAAAGCAATATATGAGAGAGGGGCAAAGCAACACTTAACAACAATACTATTAATTATGATGTTTTCATCTCTGCCTACTCAGTTGATTTTATTAAATAATTTATTGCAACTACTATTGCGTTCAGCATTAAAAGTAAACACACTATTAGCCAATTACAGCATGGAAAGTTAGCTAATATTAATAAGGAGTTAAGATGTCAAATGGCAACCCACAAACAATATTTATTGAGGCGCCTTCATTAGCCAATAATAAGTTAGATGATAAAACACAGCGGGAAGTATTGGTCTATTTACCACCAAGTTACGAAAATAAAGGTGATCAACACTACCCCGTTCTCTATTTGATGCATGGCTTTGGTGGCACTGCGCAGGGCTGGTTTAGCGATGATCTTCCTGTGCACAATATTGCGGACCAACTTAATGAAAGTGGCGAAATTGATGAGATGATTATCGTCGTACCTGAAAATGGTACAACACAAACCTGTAGCGCTTATCTCGACTCGCCTATACAGGGAAACTGGCAACAATTTATCTGCCAAGATTTAATAGAAGCAATTGAATCAAACTATCGTTGTAAAAATGGTTGGCACAATAGAGCGATTGTAGGCCATAGCTCTGGTGGTGATTGTGTATTAAAAACCCTGTTATTGTCTCCAAAGATGTTTAAACATGGCTTTGCAATGAGTGCACCAGCCATCGATGCCAGTTCATTTACTTTTGTTGAAGAGTTATATGAAAAACATTTTGAATCATTACAACAGGTTAACTTAGGCAAACAAGCGATCGATTCACTGGATATTTGGGCACACATCATCTTATCTAACTTACAAATTACATTTGCAGATGAAAACAACCCACCACTGTATTGCAAGTTTCCACTTGAAGAGGCTGACTTTGCAGCACTGCAAGCAAACACCCACACAACTCGCTATCAAGCACATAAAAAACAACTACAAGATGTTAACTTAGCACTGGATGTCGGTTTAAAAGAGTATTTCCTTGATAAAAGCCGTGCCTTTGCTCAACAGATACAAGCCGATGGTTACTCTGTGAAACTGTTTGAGTTTGATGGTGGCCACGTTGATCATATGGCAGAGAGTATGTTGTATGTGCTGCCGTATATAAGCGATTGTTTTTCAGAATAAAAACAAAAAGGCCAAGTAGCTTTACTACTTGGCCTTTTGAAGCACTATCAATTGGAAAATTAAAGCGCTAAGAACTGTTTTACTTGATTAACAATGCCTTCGGCTGTTGTTTGATCTTTCATTTCAGAGAAGATACGTAAAAGTGGCTCAGTACCAGAGAAACGAGCAATCATCCAACCGCCATTTTTGAAGTAAACTTTAAGGCCGTCAGCGTAGCTCACTTTCTCAATTTCATACTCAAATTCAGGCAGTGATTTTTCTACATAAATTTTGTTGTAGATAGTCTCTTTCTCTTCAGCTTTGAATGTGCAATCACCTTCAGCTGTGTATGTGTAACCGTATTTTTCGTAAATTTCTTCAAGTAGCTCAGAAATTTTCTTACCTGAAACCGCAATCATCTCAACTAAAAGAGAAGCAGCAAATACACTGTCTTTACCTTTAATATGACCACGGATAGTTAAACCACCAGAGCTTTCACCACCGATTAAAGAATCATCAGCTTCCATTTGTGAACTGATGTGTTTGAAACCAACAGGCACTTCAAAAGACTTCTGACCGTGATCGACTGCAATCTTATCTAAGATATGCGTTGTAGCGATATTACGTACTACAGAGCCAGTCTGTTTTTTGTATTTGATCAGGTAGTAATAAAGAAGAATTAGGATCTCATTCGGGTGAACAAAGTTACCTTTTTCATCGATAATACCGATACGGTCAGCATCACCATCTGTACCAATACCTACATCGTAACCACCGTGAACAACAAGGTGCTTAAGTTGGTAAAGTGTTGCCGCAGAAGGTGAAGGCATCATGCCACCAAAACCAGGGTTTTCACCATCATTAATAACATCAACATCACAACGGCCCGTAATTAATACCGTTTGTAATGCATTTTTAGCCACACCGAACATAGGGTCAATTAATACACGCAGGCTCGCTTGTTTGATTGCTTCAACGTCTAACAGGTCAAGAACAGAGTCAACAAACTCATTCATTGGGTTGATGATAACAATCGAATCCGCTTCAATTGCTTTGTCAAAATCAAGCTCTTTGATGTCACTAGGTGTGATAGCAGGCATCTGCTCTTCGATTTTTTGTGTGATCACTTCATCAGCGTCACGACCACCTTCGATAAATACTTTAATACCATTGTAATCATGTGGGTTATGCGATGCAGTGATACATGCAGAATAGATACAACCCATCTCTTTTGCTTTGTACATAACAATAGGTGTTGGTACAAAACGATCAATAAAGCTTACTTTAATACCGTTAGCCGCTAATACGCCTGAAAACCATTTTGCAGCTTTATCTGAAAGAAAACGACGGTCATAACCAACTACGAAACCTTTATCTTGTACGTTTTCGTTAATCATAATATTAGCGATAGATTGTGCTACTAGGCATACGTTAGCTCTAGTGAATTCATCACCAATAATTGAACGCCAGCCGCCTGTTCCGAACTTAACCATTTGAATCTCCATATTTTTATAGTTTTTAAGAATTTTCTACTGATAAAGGGAGCCGAAGCTCCCTAGAATCATATTGACATTAATAACGCCGAAATATCGCCTGAGTACAAGGCACAAACACGAGACTTATGGTTTTCATAAGCGAGTATTTGTAACGCCGTAATCGGGCGATATAACAAGTTATTTAGCCCATAGTTACGATTACGCTGTTAACAGAACCAGCTTCTTGAACTGGGATTGCACCTTCAACTTCAACGCCGTTTAACGTAACAGATTTAACACCTTTACTTACGTTGTTCGGGTTTTTAACTTCGATCTTGAATGTAGCATCACGCCATTGACGTGAAACTTCAAAACCAGGCCAGTCAGTTGGGATACATGGATCAACGATTAAGCCGTCAAAGCCTAAACGCACACCTAGAATAAAGTTAGTTACCGCAAAGTAAGCCCAACCAGAAGTACCTGTTAACCATGGGTGGTTAGCACGACCGTGGTCTTGGTGATCACGACCATTGATGAACTGTACGTATGAGTAAGGTTCAGTTACACGTAAGTCGATGTTTTCGTTTTGGTTGTACGGGTTAAGTGCATCGTAGAACTTCATTGCACGATCACCACGACCTAGCTTAGCTTCAGCTACCCAAGCCCATGGGTTTGGATGAGAGAAGATTGCGCCATTCTCTTTGATACCTGGGTATACACGTGTAACAAAACCGATGTCATCATTAGGTGTTGTGAATGATGGAGAGTTTAAGTGTAAACCGTAATCTGAGTACAAGTGCTCATCAACTGAGTCCATTGCACGCTCACCACGCTCTTGAGAAACAGCACCAGAAAGTACAGCTAGTGTATTTGACTCTAAGTGGATACGACCTTCAGTTTGTTGTGCAGTACCGATTTTGTCGCCGTCTTTAGTCAAGCCACGGATGTACCAACCACCCTCGTCATCCCAAAGTACTTCTTCACATGCTTTTTGCACGCCTTCAGCCATTGCAGTGTATTTAGCAACGTCATCTTCTTTACCTAAGTGCTTAGCAAGATCTAAGAACTCTTGAAGTGCCCAGTAATGTAAGAAAGAAACCATTGAAGACTCACCGCCACCAAGGTTTAGACAGTCATTCCAATCGGCACGTAAACCTTTACAGATACCTGTTTGGCCAACGTATTTTGCAGAGAAGTCTAATGCCGCTTTCATATGGTCGTATACTGTTGCATCGCCACCGTTAGCGTAAGGAATTACTTCGTCGAAGAAGCTATCTTCGCCAGATTCCATTACATATTTACAAATCGTTGGAACGATCCATAAGTGGTCATCTGAACATGTATCTTCGATACCGTGAATTTTGTCATCATCAGATGGTGTTGGTACTACTGTTGGAGATTTAGATGGAACAACATCTTTTTTCTCTGGATCGAACCAATCTGGATCAAATAAATGTAGACCGTAACCTTCTTTAACTTGACCACGTAATAGGTCAACTAAACGCTTACGGGTCATTTTAGGGTTAGCATGTGGTACTGAGATAGCGTCCTGCGCTGTATCACGGTAACCAAGACCAGTACGTCCACCTACTTCGATGAACGAAGCAAAACGAGACCATACTACACATGTTTCAGCTTGGTATAGCGTCCACGTATTGATCATTGAATCAAGACCAGCATTTGGCGATTTAACTTGGAATTTCTCGCAACGCTCTGCCCAGTGATCAAGAATGCCTTGGAATGCAGCATCAACGTTTGTTAAATCTTGGTATTTCTTACGTAAACGATCGCCGTTACCTTTACCTAGACCTAATACAAATGCGAAACGTACTTTTTCGCCTGGTGCAATAGTGAATTGCTTGTGTAAAGAACCACAGTGGTTATTACATGTTTGTGCAGAGTTAGAACATTTACCATTTTCAACAGCAATTGGGTTTGCTTCATCACGGTAACGACCTAAGAATGCATCACGCTGACCGTCGTATGAATCTGGGTCAAAAGTAGATGCTAGGTAGTAGTAACCTTCGAAGTCATCAGTGTTGTAGAAAAGATCGTATTCTAAAACACCATCTTTGTAAGAAGTACCCGCAGAGTACAAAGACATCTGGTGGTTTTGGTTGTCTGATTGAATGTGTGAGAAAGAAAACTCAACAAATGAGAATGCAGAGATAGTACGTGGCGCATCGCCCGTATTTTCAATGGTGATATCCCAAACTTCAGCATCTTCGCCTTTTGGTACGAATAGCGTTTTAGTTGCAGTGATACCGTTGTATTCACATTTAAATTTAGAGTAAGAAAGACCGTGACGAACTTCGTAGTTCGCTTCGTCTAAACTTTTTGCAACTGGCTGCCATGAGATAGACCAGTAATCGCCAGTTTCATCATCACGTAGGTAAACGTAATGTCCAGGACGGTCAAATGACGCATTTGGACGGAATTTAGTTACACGATTGTACTCAGGAGAGTTGTAAAAAGAGTAACCGCCTGCGTTATGAGAGATAACTGTACAGAACTTTTCAGTACCTAAGTAGTTAGTCCATGGAGCTGGAGTATCAGGACGCGTAATTACGTACTCTCTGTTAGCATCATCAAAAAAACCGTATTTCATTTTATTTCCTTACTTTGTTGTAAAACATACTTGTTAAAAATTAAAAATATTTGTGCACAATTTATAGATATATGATTATCTAGCAAAATGGTTAGTTATTTTGCCTAATAAAACCGTGTTCTGGGTTTTATCTCGCCAAACGGTTGTTATGTTTGGCCTAATAAAACCGTGCTCTGGGTTTTATTTAGCAAAATGGTTATTTATTTTGCCTAGCAAGACGGTGATTTGTTTCGCTTTGTTGTTAAACTTTTAAATTTGCCTTTAAAACTTTCTATAATTTATTTCATTGCGTTCAAAGTGCACTTTTTGCCCTTGCAAGCGTCCACAAAAATCATCCCAGTTTTTATCCTGCGGTTGTGACCATGATACCTCTGCGGCAGCCAACAAACGAGGGAAAAACATGTGATCTATACGATCTTGATTCAATACTACCTCAGACCATAATGCGCACTGCACACCTAAAATATGCTCGCGTAATGGATCATCCGCTTTGAGCTCAGCAAGTGGCTCATAACTGTAAGCAACTTCAAGGGGTAATGTACCAGCCCAATCAACGCCAAGTTCATCTGGGCTGTAATCTTGCACGATATCAAAGTAGGTATATTTACTGGGTTGCATCACCACATCAAAGCCATTTTTTACACATTCCAGTGCCGCTTCTTCGTTAATCCAAGCATAAACAACCGTGTTTTTACTTACTTTATTCCCGTGTTTAACTTCTTCCCAGCCAAGCATACGCTTGCCATTAGCATTAATACGCTTTTCTACATGGCGCAGAAGGTGTCCTTGTAACTCAATTTCTTCACTATAACCAAGCTCTTTCATTAGTGATTGGCATTTAGGGCTCTTAGCCCAAACACCTTTGGGCACTTCATCGGCACCAATATGGATAGAAGGCGAAGGAAATAAAGCACAGACTTCATCAATCACTTTATCTAAAAACTCGTAAGTGCCAGGCAATGCAGGTGATAAAACATTATCAGTGTAAGCCTGAATACTGCGATACTCGGAAACATCGTCAGCATCAACTAACAATTCCGGTAACGATTTAATCGCAGCACGACAGTGACCTGGAATATCAATTTCAGGGATGATAGTAATACCACGGTTTGCCGCGTATTCAATCACCTCTTTCACTTCTGCTTGTGTATAGAAACCACCATACTGTTCACTCAAATGCGAAAACTGTGATAATAGCTTTGTACCCGGACCGCGGATTGAGCCTATTTCAGTCAATTCAGGGAATGCTTTAATCTCTAAACGCCACCCTTCATCATCGGTAAAATGCCAATGAAAGTGGTTTAACTTATAAATGGCCATCTGATTAATCAGACGCTTAACCGTTGCAATAGAGTGAAAGTGGCGTGAGCAATCCAACATCAAACCGCGGTAGTCAAAACGAGGTTTATCACTTATCTCTACACAGTCAATAGCGTACTGGCCGTTATGTTGTTTTTTAACTAATTGCAGTAATGACGAAACAGCACACAGAAAACCTTCTTTAGAACCCGCTTTAACTTCTACTTTACTATCGTTAACCGTTAACAGGTACTCACTTTTTGTCAGTGACATTTCACTAACGAAGTGAATTTTTGCACTATTTTGATCTGCTTCACAGACAGAGTTCACATAGTTCAGTTCTTCACTTAACCAAGCCGTTGCAGCAGACGCTAAGTCGCTGTTTGTTTGAAATAAAATTTCATTTTCAAAGACAAAGTGGCCACTGTTTTGTTGTAGATTGTTTACTTTAGGTATGATGCTTATATCACTAGCAGCAACGGTGATTTTATCTACGACTTTTTGCTCTGCTAATTGCAACTGAATTTGTGCCACATCAACAGCATGATGCGCAGTGAAACTATCACTAGCACTGCTGATATATGCCTCACGTACGCCACACTCATAGTTACTAAATGGCGCAGATAGAATCTTAAAGGTAACTAGATACTTACCATTGGCTTCAATAACCGTTGAATCAGCGGGTTTTATTTCAGTGTAAGTGCCCACTTGCTTCACAGTACCTTGACTCATTGTTTCAGGGTAGATAAAGCGAGCAAAATCTAAAGTTAATAACCAATCACTTAGAGGTTTGTTGGTTAAATTGTTAATGGTTAACTGTATTAAGCTATTTTTGTTATCTAAAACAGCAACTTCAATTGAAAATTTGTTCATTGTTATCACCTCAATACAAGTTATGTTGTGGCTTACCAGCCATCATTAGTGCACCATCCATCGCATCACCTTGAGGGGCAACAAGCCATGGTTTAACAGTTGGCTCTAACCAATCAACAATACGCTCTCCGATACTGCCCATTAATGATATTTGGCTTGCACCACGCTTGTTTAAGGCCAGTAAAAATAGGTCAATATCGTTGGCACACTGTTTAAGCAGATCAATGGCAACACGATCACCTTGCTTGGCATGTTTAAAAATCGCAGGAGAAAATTGTCCATAATCACATGGGCGAGCAGATTTTGACCAATCAACAATTGAATCGAGATCGTTATGGAAATGATCTAAAACATGATCAACTAATTCACTGCGCTCTTTAATGCCATCATAAGCGAGTAAAACATGTTGAATCAGACGTAGCCCTGTTATTGCACCACCACCCTGATCAGAAATTGGAAACTCGCGTCCGCCTACAATGTGTTGCTCGCCATCTTTAATTAAAATACCGCAAGAGCCTGTACCCGCAATCATAATTGCGCCATCATTGCCATTGTGTGCACCTAGGCATGCACCATAAGCATCAGTATTTAACGTTAAGCTAGCAAAAGGGTGTGCTAATTTCATGAATTCAAGCCATGCTGATTTTTGCTCAGCACCAGCCAGTGCCAAACCAATATGCATATCTTTAAACTGTATTTCAGATAAACCCGCTTCATGTGCAGCAAGTGTGATAGCTTCAACGATAGAGTTCATCGCAACATCAACACCTAACAAAATATTTGCGCTGCCGGTTTTAGCATCACTTAATACTTCACCTGAAGCATTACAAATACGCGCGCGACACGAAGTGCCACCACCATCAATACCAACTGTCCATTGTGTCATATTTATTCTCTCTCTATTACGCGCAAATTATACGCAATAGTAAACTACAAAACAAAAAACGGGAACGTTCTCATTTGCTTCATTCTACTCAACATTTGATTCAAACTAGCATCCCTATCAGATACTGATTTGACTCATAATTGCAAGTAGGAACCAACCACCGTGCGGGATCCACTGCTCGCCCCAGCGCCAGTTCTGTAAAATATCGTCAGCTTGTCCTTCAGGCTTAAATGCAATATCAAGTTCGTTATCAAAACCGCCAGTGATACCGTTACAAACACCACCTTTAGCATTAAAGAAACCAAGCTCAGGCAGGTAATCAGGGTTGTTAAAACCAACACCATCAAACATACACATATCATAGGGGTTCAAACCAACAATCCAGTTTAAACAGGATTGAGAAAACACCTGTAGATCATCAATTAACTGTTTATCTTTAACTAAAGGTCTAACCAGATTGACCATAGCAGCCAGTGAGCCTAGACGGGCATTTTCGCCCTGCCACCAATAACCACTCTCGTTATCATGTGCAAAGAAGAAGGCACTGCGTTTATCTTCATTGAGCCCTTTGACATATTGGCGAGGGTAGTTAAATGGATTAAATACTTCACTACTAATAGCTAACTCAAAACGAAGTGCATTTTCAACAACAGCTAAGGTGGAAGCTTTAAAAGAGTTATCAGTTTCAACATTGAGATATTCGGTCAGTGCAATAACCGGTAAACCCGCTTCAGCTGCGTGTGCGTAAGGGCGAGAACCGTCACTATTTGCAGACCAAAAATGGGTTTGATTACTATCAGACTGTTGGCGTGAAGCTAGCTTTTTAGCCCAATTACGTGCCTCTTGTAAATATTTATCATCAGCACAACTTTGATACAGTTCAACCGCTGCAATCAGAGCACAATACTCATCAATAATGTTTTCTTGGCCATCGTCGCAATAGTTTTTGTTATTCTCAACAAGGTGCCAATAAGCTTTCTCAGCGCCATCTAAATATTGTTGCGCGCTAAACTCGCCACCGGTTGGTTTACGGTAAGCAACGGCAAGTGCAGCAATTGCCATACCAGCGCCTTGACGGAAAGCAGCTTGAAAATCTTGAGTTTTATCACCAGACTGTCTTTCATAAGCGCAAATATCACGCTGCTCTGGATCTTTGCTCCACTTGTCAAAAACAGTCATATAGAAATAACCATCTTCACTGAGCATACGTTTTAGGAAATCAGCACCAAAAATAGCTTCCTCTTGCAAACGTACTGCAGAATATTTGGCAAATTTATCATTACCTTTTTGAAGGTCTAACCCCTTGAACATATTCCAAACGATCATTGGAATCTGCTGTGGGTTCATATAGTTTGCAAAAGAGAGGTGACTAAAATACTTACTTAGATCACCAGATGCGTCATACCAACCACCCTGTACATTAACTTTTTTGTCGCTACCTAAAATAGTGGCTTGTTGGTCATGCTTATCAAAGATGCCAGCACAGCGCTGACCTTTAAAATAATGTAATAGATCTGAGAAACAGTGATCCATTAATAGGTTATTACCGATCTCGAATGGGTGAGATTGGGTTTTATCTAAACGTAAGAAATAGCGACCGGGTGTTTGGAAATCAGAAAAGTCGACAGTATAGAAAAAACCTTGTGACCATTGGTCAACGGTGCCTGAAACTAAAAATGGGAGATGTTGGATTGCTTCACCGCTGGATGCGGATACTAATTCTACTTGAGAGATGTTTAAACGTGTTTCAGTTTGCAAGACAGCTTGCTTAGACCCAACACATTCATAACCGATATGATTGGTAAGTAATTTCACTTAACTTAACCCCTTAAAAAAAGATCCCCAAGCAAAATGCTCGGGGATAGTAGAGTCACCGCTCTAAGGAGAGTTGAGCGGTGATTCGATGCTTATTATTACCTCGTCAAAATTGGTAATTGTTGCAAAGTACCCCTTGCAACATAATAGGCATCTCTCCTATTCGTGAAGATGACAACGAACGAAGTGGTTTTCAGCAAGCTGTTTCACACCTGGCATCTCATCTTTACAGCGTGGTGTTGCATGTAAACAACGACCAGCAAATGGACAACCAACTGAATCAGGCGTCCAAAGAGGAATTTCACCTTTGTTACCTTCAAGTTTGCTATGAATTGATTTACTTGGATCTGGCACTGCAGATACAAGAAGTTGCGTATATGGATGTTGTGGATGATGAATTATCTCATCAGTATCACCCCATTCAACCATATGACCTACATACATTACACAAAGATCTTCAGCAATGTAACGTGCTGTTGCGATATCATGTGTGATGTAAAGTAGAGACATTTTACGCTCTGACTTCATCTCTTCCATTAGGTTCAAAACACCCGCACGGATAGATACATCAAGCATTGATGTTGGTTCATCAGCAAGTACAACTTCAGCACCTACTGCAATGTTACGTGCTAAGTTAACACGTTGACGTTGACCACCAGAAAGCTGATGCGGGAACTTAGCAGCAGTCTCTTTAGGTGGAATTAGACCAACTTGCTCAAGTAAGTCGTAAACCTTCTCTTCAAGTTCTTTTTGGTTACCCGGTGTTACTTTTTTATGGATCTTAAGTGGACGCGCAATATGATGGAAAATATTGTGTGTCGGATTTAAAGAACCAAACGGGTCTTGCCATACCATCTGAACACCTTCACGGTATTTCATTAGGTCTGCATGTTTTTGAATCGTTTGAATGTCACGACCTTTATAGATGATTTGACCACTTGTTGGTGCATACATCTTAGCAATCATCTTAGCGATTGTAGATTTACCTGAACCAGACTCACCTACCACTGACATACCACGACTTTTGTACATTTTGAACGATACATCGTTTGATGCACGCATCATTGGCTGTTTTAAAGCGTTACTGCTGACTTTGAAATCTTTTACGATATTCTTGCCTTCAACTAGTAACTCGCCATATTTTTCACTCATAATTTTTTCCTTCTCTCAATCTGGCTTAAGCAACTTCAACAACAGCGATAGACTCACCGGCAACCGCTAGGTGACAGTTAGACATATGACCGTTTTCAATGTCACGAAGTGGGTTTGCTTTAGTACGGCAAACTTCTTCAACACGTGTACAACGTGCTTGGAAACGACAACCAGTTGGGATATCTAATAAGTTAAGTGGATTACCAGGAATACCAATTAACTCAGTTTTTGGACCCGTTAACGATGGGAAAGAGCTTCCTAAACCATACGTGTATGGGTGGTACGGATTCTTCAAGATATCTTGAGAACTTGCCACCTCGATTAACTGACCAGAATACATGATGCCGATACGATCAGAGAACTCAACCATTAACGATAAATCATGCGTAATGAAAAGAATTGAGAAACCAAATTCTTCTTTTAATGCATAGATTTTTTGTAAAATTTCACGTTGAACAACAACATCAAGTGCCGTTGTAGGCTCATCCATAATGATTAGTTTTGGATTAAGCGCTAATGCAATCGCGATAACTAAACGTTGACGCATACCGCCAGAGAACTGGTGAGGGTAATCGTTTAAACGGTTAGGGTGAATATCTACAATTTGTAATAACTGCTCAGCGCGTTTTACTGCTTCATACTTATTTTTATTCGTATGGCGCATGATAACGTCAGTGAACTGCTCAACAATTGGGATAACTGGATTCAAAGCATTCATCGCACTTTGGAATACCATTGACATTTCGCTCCAACGGAACACAGTCATTTCACCATCACTTAACTTCATGATGTCTTGCTGCTTACCATCGTCATCAGCGAAGAATACTTCACCACCACTGATAAATGCAGGTGGCTTATGCAAACGCATTAGTGCAAATGCAATCGTTGATTTACCACAGCCAGATTCACCAGCTAGACCGAATACTTCACCTTTACCAATGTCAAAACTAACATTGTTTACAGCGCGTACATCACCATCAGCAGTGATGTAATCAACACAAAGGTTGCGGATAGAAATTTGTGGAGTAGTCATTATTTTGCCCCGCTTGCTAAGTCTTGTTCACCAGGAAAGTGTGGTGCTTCTGTTTTTACGTGTGCAGCTCGTGCTTTTTTATCTGCTTTTTGCATCTTCTCAAAACGTTTCATACCAGGGTTTGAACGTAGTTGCGGGTTAGCAATTTCGTCTACTGCAAAGTTAAGCATTGCAAGACCAATTGAAAGTGTAATTAGTGCGCCACAAGGAGCAAGCAATTCCCACCATGCGCCAATTAACATTGAAGATGATGTTTGTACGTTATAAAGCATGATACCCCAACTAATTGTACCTGGGTCACCAAGACCTAGGAACGAGATAGTTGCTTCCATCATGATTGCGTACATCACTGAACCGATGAAACTTGCACCAACGATAGAGATAAGGTTTGGTAAAATCTCAACAAAGATAATACGTACACGAGACTCACCTAATACTTCAGCAGCTTTTACAAACTCTTTTTCACTTAAAGACATCGTTTGTGCGCGTATTACACGTGCGCCCCATGCCCAAGAGGTGAAACCGATTATCAAGGCAATGGTTAATGGTCCAGCCTCCCCGATAAATGCAGCTAATACAAATAGTAACGGATACTGAGGGATAACTAACATCACGTTCATGGCAGCCGATAAAACATCATCTACGCGTCCACCGAAGTAACCCGCAGAGATACCAATAATCGTTGCTAAGAAACATACAACAATACCAGCACCAAAACCTACAGCTAGAGATACACGTGCACCATGTGCAAGTTGTGACCAAATGTCACGACCCATACGTGAAGTACCCATTACATGCTCAGCTTTTTTAGACATTAGCATTGTACGCTTGTCATCAGCTAAGTTTGTTGCAACCCAACCATCTGGTGAAGCTTGTGCCATTTTAACAACTGCACTTGGGTATTCGTGTGGTTTACCCGTACGCTTGTTAGGAACGTGATCCGTTAATAACGGTGCAAATACAGCCATAAAGATAAACGAGAATAAAATAATTGAACCAAATAACGCTTTATTGTTATTTTTCAATATGTTGATAATACCTTTCATAATCTTATGCTCCCTTACGTAGGCGAGGATCTAGCAATACATAAAGCATGTCCGCTAGTAAGTTGAAGAACAACATAAATAGTGTCATTACAAGTAATTGACCTTGTAGTACTTGGTAATCACGTGCATTGATTGCATTTAGAAGTACCGTACCAAGACCAGGGTAGTTAAAGATGATTTCGATAATCATCTGACCACCAATTGCCATACCTAAAGACATAGACAGTGCCGTTACACTTGGTAGCATTGCGTTACGTGCAGCGTAGTTAAATACAACACGGTTTTCGCTCAGGCCCTTACCTTTAGCCATGGTAATGTAATCTTCACCTAATAGGTTGATCATGTTATTACGCATTGCGATTAAGAAACCACCAATCTGTACAATGGTTGCACCAATCAGCGGTAACGTTGCATGGTAGGCAACATCTTTTAGGAAAGTCCAGCTTGTCCAGTCAGGTGTAACACCTGGTGTGTAAGCGTAACTCGTTGGGAACCAACGAAGGCTGATAGCAAATACAAACAGTAACAACATCGCTGTTACAACTTGTGGTACCGCTTGGATAACTAACATACCAGGAGACATAATAGTATCGAACTTACTACCACGTTTCCAAGCTGCAAAGATACCTAATACAGAACCAATAGTGAATGATAACAGTACCGCACTACCTGCTAAAAATAGTGACCAGCCAACTGCATTACCTAATACTGTATTTACAGATAGTGGGTAAAATTGTACTGATACACCTAAGTCCCAGCTCAGTACACTTTTAATGTACATGAAGAACTGTTCATAAAGAGGACCATCAATAAAGCCTAATAGCTCTTTCATCGCGGCAATACGTTCAGGTGTTACCTGTACTGTTGTATTAGCAAACATCATGGTAACTGGGTCACCTGGCATTGCGCGCGGAATAATAAAGTTCAAGGTTGCCGCAAATAGCAACGCAATAAAGTAAAACGATAAACGTCTTAAGAAAAACCCCATAACTTACACCTTAATAATCCATTACTTAGTCCGCTTTTATAAGCGGTATATGGAATATGGAAAAAAATCAATTACGGCTCAGATTGCCATAATAATAAAACTCGGGAAGAAACAAAAAGGCACACACTTTCTTGTGCCATAAACTTACAAATCTTTAACTGCCTTAACAAGCTCGTAACATAAATGAGCTTAATTAAAAAAGGCACACAATGTGTGCCTTTCGAAAACCGCTTATTTAGCCGGTTTTAAGTCTAACACTTGAAGTAGACGCTCAGGAATACCAGCCCAAATCATTGGACGGCCTTCTGGATTCTTCTCGTTCCACCAACCAGTGAAGCGTGCTGAGTTGTACTGGTAGTTGTATAGACCAGACATTACAGGAATCGTCACTTGCTCTTCAGCAATGATTGCTTGGATTTGGTTAGCAATTTTAACTTGCTCTGCTTTATCAGCTGTTTTGTAGAAACCAGCTAGTAGAGAGTCAACTTTCTCATTTTTCCAGTGGTGCATTGCGAAACGTGGTGACGCAGATGTTTGGAATTTAGAGTTGTAAGCGCTGTCCCAGTAAGTGTATGGGTCAGAACCGTGGAAGTAGTTAGTGTAAGCTACGTCGTAAGTCGCATCTTGCATCGCTTTGTTGTATACAGCGAAATCAGGAGTACGTGCTTTAGCTTGAATACCAACTTCTTCTAGTTGCTCAACAGCTAGTTGAACAGTGTTGTTGAAATCAGACCAACCGTTTGGAGATTGAATTTCAAGAACAAAAGACTTACCAGATGGAGTATCAACAAAACCGTCATCATTTACGTCTTTGAAGCCAGCTTTAGCTAGAAGTGCTTTAGCGCCATCAATGTTGTAAGTGTTGAATTTCTTGTATTTGTTGTGTACTGCTTCATCAGACCAAGACTCAAATGCGTAACCAAGACCAGATGCGAAGTCATTTGTTACACCAGCACCGTAAAATGCGATGTCGATGATTGTTTGACGGTCAATAGCCATAGAGAATGCGCGACGGAAGTCAACGTTAGTTAACGCTTCGTTTTTCGCTGCATCAGGGTTCTTGAAGTTAACAACAAATGCTTGAGTACCTGCTGGCGTTAACCAGTATTTGTGGTTAGGGCTCTTAGAAGCGTAAGTCTTATCCATATCAGGGATGAAAGATGAAGACCAATCGATTTCAGAGTTAATTGCTTTAGCAAGGAACTGATCGTTGTTAGCAATTTGTGGCATACGGATACAATCAACATCTAAGTTGTCAGCATCCCAGTAAGTCGCTTCAGTACATTGAACGTATAGAGTAGGTGTAAACGTTTCAATTGCAGTGAATGGACCGTTACCAACTGGGTTTTCGTTCATGAAAGATTCAGGAGCGTCAACTTTAGACCAGATATGTTGTGGAACAACAGGCACTTTAACGATGTCGTATGGCGCGTTTGAGTTTGCTTCAGTTAAAGAGAACTCAACTTTGTATTCGTTAATTTTCTTAACAGATGCAACAACTTTAGCAGCACCAGTTTGATCTAAACCTTGGTTTTTTAATACTAGGTTGAATGTGTATACAACATCATCAGCCGTGTATTTTTCGCCGTCAGACCATTTAACACCTTCACGGATATCAAATGTAACAGACTTAAGGTCTTTAGACATTTCAAAACCAGTTGCTAGACGAAATACAGGAGTGTTTCCTTTCATTTCGTTAAATACAGCTAGTGGCTCATAGATGAAGTCAGTAGTAGTACGTAAGTTTGTAGCGATGAACGGGTTAAAGTTACGAATAAGTGTTGGGTAAAAATCAGGAACGATTGTTACTTCACTTTTTGCAACTGCAACTTGAGGTGCTAATGTAGCAGATGCTGCTAGTACTAGCGCTGTGATTTTCGTTTTTTTAAAATTGGCAAACATTTAGTAATCCTTACTATTATTCTAACAATTAATTATTATACGTATTTACATTTCTCAGCATGGGTGGCCTCATTCTTGAGTAAACCAATACCAACAAATTCGTTTCAAACCTAACACGGTTAATACAAAAAATATTTTTCGTGAATGGCTTATGGCGAGTAGAAAACTACACTCCACCAAGAGAGTCAATAGCACCCTCCGTAAAAACCGTCAATATAATAACTAAGACCGTACAAAACGTCAAAACAAAGCGAATACACTATATGATATTACTTCGTTTTTTTGCTGTAGATCACTTTCCTACGAACAAAACTGCCAAACAGGTTAGTAAGCACACCCAGCAAACACCAATAAAAACACAACACTACAACGTCAAATAATACAATTTAACTTTAACAAATTAAAACGACAAAAATAATTAGCTAGTTTTGCCGATTCGTTGTGACACTGTTCGCACTTTATTGAAGAGTTCGGTCAAAAACGTTAATATAGTAAAAACAGGGTTCCATTCATGGTAAATTCTTACTTTGAAAACAGATAAAATATCCTATAAAAAATCAATATTACAACTAAACAAACTAACTAATAGTGGTTACCTAAAATGCATAAAAAACAACATAATAAAAAACTAAAAAATACAGTTATGATTGCGTTTCTTGCCTTAAGCATTATTCCGCTAACCCTTATCTCACTTTTCTTCCTTTATACGCAAAGCCAAGATTTAAGTGAACAAAGTCGTGTACAGCTCACCGCGCTACGTGATAATCAGCAAGTACAAATTCAAAACTATTTTAAAAGCCAAGAATCCCAAGTGCGCAGTTTTGCTCGTTCAGAGCTGGGGATTTCCAGTGGCGGAAGGTTTTTTGGGCTAATATCTGCATTCGAGCATTTAGGTGCAAATGAACTAGAAGCACAAATCCACGCTCAGACACGCTATATAAAAGGAAGTGGAGATCAAATAACCAATAAAATAGATATCAACTCAGCCTATTACAGTGGCAGTGAGCGTTATCGATTAATCCACAAGCGTTACCACTACCGTTACCTTGACCTACTCACCAACTCTGACTTCAGCGATATTCTATTAGTTAACTTATCCGGTACAGTGGTTTATTCAGCTAAAAAGAATTTAGATTATGGTACTAACCTTATTACAGGAAAATACCAGAACAGTTCACTTGCAAATACTTTCCGGCGCATAGTAAAGCAAGCTAAAGATAGCCCTCAGAAATCAATTCCTGTTACCTTTTCTGATTTTAACCAAGAAGGTGATAAACAAATAGCTTGGTTGGCAGCACCCATTACCGAGCGAGGCTTTCACCATAGTTTTGTTTTTTTTAAATTAGATAACAGTCGTTTAACCCACCTGGTCAATAAGTCTAATATTGGCAAGATGCAAACCTTGTTAACCGATGCACAATCTGTTTCGCGTTTAAAATTAGCTGAAGGCCAAAAGCTCAACATACGAGAAGCGAGCATCAAACAAGCAGTAAACGGCTTTACTTCCGTTAATAGTTTTCGAAATGACCAAGGCGAGAGTATTTTAGCGGCTTATACGCCTATAAACGTACAAGGGAAGTCATGGGCGCTCTCTATTGAACTGCCTGAAAAATTAGCTTATGCACGTATCAAGCAACTTCAAAACATCTTTCTTATCACTCTGTTAGTGGCATTAATCATGGTTATCATTGCCTCACACTACTTGTCTAATTCTATTACCGCACCAATATTGAACTTGGCATGGATTGCAGAGCGTATCGCGGCGGGCGACCTTAACCAGCGTGTTAGTGGCACAGAACGTAATGATGAAATTGGTCGCTTAGCGATAAGTTTTGCCCGTATGAAGCGATCGGTGAGGGAGAAGTTAACCTTGATTGGCGAGCAAAAAGAGGAATTAGAAACCAACTTAACTCTCATTCAGCAGCAAAACAGTGACCTGCAATTAACCGACAAACTAAAAGATGAATTCTTAGCCACCACCTCACACGAATTACGTACCCCTTTACATGGCATGTTAGGCATCACTGAAACATTACGCTCTGGTGCTTATGGTTCACTTACTACTGAACAGCAGTACCAGCTTGAAGTTATCAATAACAGTGGCCACCGTTTAGCCCACCTTGTTGATGACCTGCTTGATTATCACAAAATGCGTTATGGTAACTTGCTTATCAATAAAAATGCGGTTGATCTTTCGTCTGCTGTACACCTTGTTTTAGAGCTTTCTAAACACCTACTTGACGATAAACCGTTACGTATTATCAACCAGATACCCGATGAGCTTGCACTGGTTATCGCAGATGAACAGCGTCTCGAACAGGTGCTTTATAACCTCATAGGTAATGCAATTAAATATACAGTCGAAGGCAAGATCATTATCTGCTCTAAGGTATTTGATGACAAAGTACAAGTACAAGTTATTGATACCGGCCATGGTATTGATGCTGCTCAGCTAGACCAAATATTTGAACCACTGAGTCAAGCAACCGTTGATACCCCCTACTACCGACAAGGTGCAGGCCTTGGTTTGTCTATTAGTCGTCAGCTGATTGAGTTAATGGGAGGCAACTTATATGTAAGTAGCCAGCAACATATCGGCACGACCTTTAGTTTTACCCTGCCAATTGCATCGGATATTGAGTGCCAAGAGAATAGCTTCTCTTCTAATCAACACTTCAAAGCGCCTATTCCTTATCAGCAGGTCAATATCACCGCAGACTCATTGCCAACTAACCCTGACGCTCCACTGCTCATTGTTGCCGATGATGAAGCGGTCAATCTGCAAGTATTAATGAGTTTCTTACGTTTAGAAGGTTACCGTGTTAAAACGGCGATGAATGGTCAAGAAACATTAGAGCTTGTAGAGGAGGAGAAACCCACGTTGCTTCTGCTTGATGTAATGATGCCCGGCATGAGTGGGTATGAGGTTTGCCAAGCAATCCGCAAACAACATACGAGTGATTCACTGCCAATTATAATGCTCACGGCGCTTAATCAGAGTAAAGATAGAGTCAGAGGTTTTGAAGTAGGTGCAAATGATTACGTGAATAAACCCTTCAACCAAAAAGAGATATCAGCGCGTATTAACGCCCACATGCAAGCCACACAAACACAAACATTAAGTAGTCAGAATAGCCACTTACAGCATTCATTAAAAGAGCATGAGTTAGTTGAAGCTTGTTTGTTAGAGACACAGGCACACCTATTAACTTTGTTAGAGCATAGCCCTGACGCAATTATATGCATTCGCTTTGATGAAAAAATTCATTTTGCCAACCACAATGCAGGAAAATTGTTTAAACGTAGCCCGCAGCAGCTACAACGCTATAGTCTTGAGGATATTGTCATTAAGCGCAGCCTAACCCAGCAAGATAATAATATAAATGAAGTAGATATCTATATAGAGGGCAAGGTCACTAGCATCAGTACTTCTATTATTTCACTGCCCAAACAGTCTGGTTTACATTCATTAATGATATTTTGTACCGATAACAACTACGATGCACAACGTATCAATAACCTAGAAAACGCGGTAGACGCCCTTTCGAGTTATGCGTTTGATGGTAATACAGAGCAACTACAAACATTAAAAGAGTTAGGTGGCGAGTTTACCCGTTTAGTTGATAAAGCAGAGGGTAAAGGCACGGATAAAAAACAACTAAAACGCGAACTGCTCGTTGAAACCATGACACAAGTGCTTAATTATTGGGAAAATGAAAGTGGCAAAAATAAGTTTGAACTTGCTGAGCAGAGCCAATTATGGAAAGTGTACTTAGATAGAAGCACACTACAAACACGTACTTTAGATAAATATCTACATATAGAAACGCTGCCTAAAACACCGCGCTGGCGTACCGTACTCAGCACTATCGATTATGTATTATTACACTGTGATAGCGAAACCAAACAGCGAGAGAAGATTGACAAACTACGCTTACAACTACAAAAGCTATTAGCTTAATCAATTAAATCGAGGTAATAGTTCCAATCAAATAGATAACCAGGGTCGTTTTTACGGCCTGGTGCAATACCGCTATGGCCTATAATGCGTTGCTTAGTTAATAGAGGATATTTAGCAATCAACTGATTACTCAGTTCAGCTAAAGACTGATATTGCTTTTTTGTGTAGACAGATTTATCAGTCCCTTCAAGCTCAATACCAATTGAATAATCATTACACGCTTCTACCCCATCAAAGCTCGATACCCCCGCATGCCATGCTCGTTTATCAAAGGGCACATATTGCTCAACACTACCATCACGACGAATAACACAATGTGCCGACACCTCTAATCCCTCAAGATCAGAAAAGCTCTCATGTTCTTTGCAATCTAAACAGCCGGTAAATAGATGCTCAATCTGCTTTCCGCCATAAACACCTTCCGGCAAACTGATACAATGGATCACCAGTAAACTCACCTCTACGCCCACAGGCCGCTCATTAAAAAACGGTGAGTTTATTTTTTTATAACTAGCTGTTAAACCTTTCACATAAGGCTCCTTATACGTTAATCACGAATCAGCAGAACGTTTGATTCTCTTTTTTAATCAAATGTCTGCATTCGGTAGATAATACGATCATTGCCACGGAACAAACCAAATTCTACATGTCCAGAAATACAATCCGTCAGCGTACCCGTTTCATCTGGACAGGTTACCGCATTACCACTATCAAGTAACCAAGGGGCATAAAGGTTAGCAACAGCGAGATCTTTCAAACGAATAAAGTAGTCTAACTCCCCACGAGCACTAGGTGCTGAAAACTTAAAGTAGCTTTTCCCTGAAATTAGAGGGTTGTTTAATATGGATAGTGTTGTTGTATCAGTGCCACTGCCCACCACAATTTCATTGTCGGAATTCATCAATGGGTTTGCACTTAACTGCGCATTCACAACTGTTGTGCAGTCATCACCAGAAAAAGGTACAAACTGCTCACCATCAAAATAGGTCGCCTCAATCAATGTGCGAATAGACTGGTACTCGCTACCGTGACCATTGCCTGCTTGTAAGCGACCATAGGCAAAGTCCCCTAAACTGCTTAAGTTGGTGTCAGATGGCAAACGACACTGGTCTGTCGTGCACACAGTTGAAGCATTGCTTTGTAACTTTTCTGCATCTATTCCAGCAAGCTTAATAAAATATTCAACTTGGTCATTAAGCCCGCCAATGGGTGTATCGGCAAAGTATGGCCCATCGGCATCAGCCAGTGATTTACGTAATCCCATCTCAAGACCTGTAACCGTATAGATACCAGATTTCCACTGCGTTTGATCATAATAAGAGGTGGGTAATAAACGTGTACTAAGATTTATTAAACTGTTTGCAGAGTAAGCACTATCGGAAAAGTTAGCGCTGGGTGCAATAGGGTAACCCAATTCACTGTCATAATTTTGAGTCGTTTTTTCTGTCGCACCTGCTGTCGCTTGCGCTTTTGCTTGCATCACATAACTCACTGTCACCGCTGATTGTGCAAATGGGACATCCGCTGCATGGCCCTCTGTCATATAGGTAAAATCATGACAACCT
>Ga0209292_1001880_pt1 | contig 25099 bp, 23 predicted proteins | sample GOMGulsemesocosm_2_FD_184634 | JGI IMG/M metagenome (GOLD analysis project Ga0209292, IMG submission 184634) | Methane-oxidizing microbial communities from mesocosms in the Gulf of Mexico - GOM9C Gulf of Mexico (SPAdes) (version 2) | ecosystem: Environmental > Aquatic > Marine > Cold seeps... | reverse complement strand
TTAAACGATTTAGCGTCGATGGTAGTGTGGGGTCTCCCTAAGGAACACGTAGAACATCGCCAAGCTTTTATTTTGAGAAACCCCAAGTGCTATTAAGTGCTTGGGGTTTTTTCGTTGTTATCTGAAGTATTTATGTTTGACGACTATAGCGAATTGATCCCATACACTCTTTATACGCAGCGGCGCCCAGACAGCAATATTTAGCGTCGATGGTAGTGTGGGGTCTCTCTAATTTAAACTTGTTCTACTTTGATTGTTAATACTCTTGCAAAGCATTTGCTAGCAACATTACCCAAAAAAGCATAGTTTCCTTATTTCTCGTGTATTATTTAACGACTTTGTATGAAACAGGACACAGGGATGACAACACAAGAACATTTGAGTGATTTAAACGTTACAATGGAGCAAGCAAGAAATTTTCTTATTGAAAATATTAATAAGCCTGAAAATATATTCCAGGTAGCTAATGAGTTCAACTTTAGTAGCTGGGAGTTTGCAGAGATTCTCGGGGATGTAAATACATTACAGGTCATACAGTATTTTAACTATTATGGTTTTGATACAAGCGAAATAGATGGTGATGGTATCATTAGCTTAATTGACTTTGAAGACCAGCCTATAGGAAATTACTCTGTTCAGCAGCTCAAGACTGATTTGGAAAAAAACTACCAATATGTTCACTTGGATGGCGCTGCAGAGGTAGTCAGTATCAATGGAAATAATCAACTACAGGTTACTTCACTCGCGAACGAAATTGAAAAATCTCTACAAGCAGTGAAAATGATAGAGCCCGTGAACGAAGTCTTCTTTTCTTATGATGTCACTTTTCAATCTCCTTTTGATTGGCAACTTGGAAAAATCCCAGGTATAGGTGCTATAACAGGTTTAGGTGAACCTATCCCTACAGGAGGTAAAAGTGCTGAGGAAGCACCTGGTAACAGCCATAGACTTTCCTTCAAGCAAGATGGATTAGCCACTCTTTATTCTTATGATCAAGATAGAAGTGAAGGCTTTGGTACTTATAGAGAATTCAGCCAAGAAGGTGAAAATTTTTTCTTTCCCACAGACCAAGTACTGCATGTTGAAATGTATTCTCGTATGGATGAGCAAAACAAAAATAACGGGGTACTCGCTGCGTTTGTCAATGGCCAAGCAAATGTAATAATCGAAGATGGGAATTGGAGAGAGCCTGGAATAGAAGGGTTCAATGCTCTTTTTCTCGATTTTTTTCACGGAGGTAGTCAAGACTATGCTCCTGAGCATGACTCCGTCGCTATATTTGATAACTTCAAAATTAGTCATCTTCCCGAGAACCTAGATCTTTTTTATGGGCTCTAGGATTATTCCGGTAGTGGTTAAAGTTTTCTTGATGAATTGGAGAGTAGGCCGGTATTCTGGCCATTACCGTCAGAATACCGGCCTACCCTCAATTGAAAGCGACCGCTACAGGAATGAGAGCATCAGAATGTCAATTTAAAAATGATTTTCCAAACCTCAGGTATTGGAAATCATAGCTCGGTCAAATGTGCCAATAAAACATAATTTAGAGCCTCCAGCTTAGACTATATTTCAAACCCTTTGGCAATATATAAAGCTTCGCTAGTATCTATACCTAGATAACTTGCAGTTGGAATTCTTCGGACGTACTTGATGTTTTGTCATCTTTAACATTGCTGTGAATAAGATATCTTTACAGTAATTGCCTTATCTACTGGAGAGTTTGTGTATAGTAAGCACCGAAAATTGGAGCCACCTCCTTACACTCTCTATTTGCAGCGGCCCTAGGCAGTGATATTTAGCGAAGCTAAAATTGCCAGCAAAACTATCTAGCGTCGATGCTAGGGTGAGTGCTCCCTAAAGAATACCTAGCACATTGCCAAGCTTTTAGCACAGCGCTATTGAGCCATGAACACTTAAATTAAGCAGTTCCCGTCAGCACAAGTTGCATAGGAACATCTTTAATTCCAAATCTCTCTCTTATACCCGAGACCTGACTAAAGCCTAATTTTCGATACAAACCGACTGCATTTATGGCGGAATTAACCGTAAAATCTCCTTTATTACCGTCTGCACAACACTGTGCTTTTGCTCTGTTCCACAACAAAGTTGCCAGCCCTTTTCCATGATAAGCCTCGGTCACAAACAAGTGATACAAATGCGAATTATCACGCATACCTACAATACCCATTAACTGTTCTTGCTCGACACCCTTATGATAAACAAAGCCAGATTGGATATATTTGGCAATGCTATTGGCATCCATTGAGGAGAGTAGGATCTCAGATCCTTGTGCTGTGCAAGTAGGTAAAATATATTTTCTGAGCAAAGGAGCGATAAGCTCGCTAATCTCTTGTGCATCTTCTACTCCCGCCTGAACAATCTTCATGTATTGCGTCTCCAATTACTGCTCTTTAATATTTTGAATAGGGCCCACTAGCACAATATCCATTAAAGTATTCCAGTTTAGAACTAACCTTACCATGAGCAAAAAATTAACATATCAAAATATAATCTTCTTCAATCACATCCAGCTAAATCGATGTGCGGTGGAATGTATCACCGAGAGAACTAATAACCCGTGTTGCTAAAATAGACTTGGGTTCTGGCCTGCTAGCGCATTATCTGGGGGAATTCTAAAGGGCTTAAATGCGCAACTTCGTAGTCATTACTCACCGCATAAGCGCATACTTTTATTTGCGTAGATGCTAAAACTGCAAGGTTCGAGTTAATTTAGAGATTACTTGTAATGCTTGCCAAACCGTATCTGAAAATATGTAGTTAATAATCAACTCACTATCTTCTGATGTCTCTTTAGCAAGATAAAGTGCATTTTGGGTTTTCAGTTGATTGGTAGCCTTTTAATCCGCTAGCGCTAACATCCATAATCTGACATAAATTTGGGAGAGGTATATTGGTACTTAAATGCTATTTAAAAACAAACAAATATAAATAATGTTAGCGCTAACATTAATAATTGTATAAAGTTGCAACCACAAGGTATAACAATAAATTGTACAAGGGGAGAAGGTGGGCAGCGGCAAACTTGCTAAGAGTCTCTCACCTGCAAAGAGTTGCCACTTTGAGAGACGTTTCCGTAATGATGATGATATTTCAGGGCTTTAAATAACCCAGAGAAAGTAGACTCTAAGTAATAAGCATACTTTCCCCAAACTCATTTATGTTTGCAATAGAGCGGCTAGCGCGTTGTCAGCTAGCGACAAGTTTTATTGTCAGGTCATTTTATAGCTATTTATTAAATTACGACCTTTGACAAGGTTATTACCATCAATAACACATTTGATTTATTTAAATCATTCTTAGAGGGTTAGTTTTAATGGGATCTTTAGTCAACAAAAAAGCGTTTATTACTGGTGCATCGCAAGGTATAGGTAAGGCAATTGCAGAGAATCTGATTGATGCAGGGTGTGACGTATTCATTCACTGCTTTTCCAGTGAGGAAGGGCCGCAAGAATTAGTCGCCCGTGCACATGCTAGAGGACAAAGGGCTGCTTACGCTAAGGCCGATTTAACTTGCGAGACACAAACGCAAGAGTGTTTGGTGAAAGCCGGTGAATTCCTCGGTTGTATCGATGTACTGATTAACAATGCAGGCGGTATTATCGGTCGAAAATATCTGGGCGAAATAGATCTAAAATTCTGGCAGAACGTGATTGATATCAACATGACAACCATGCTCAATGTGACACAAGCGGCGCTGCCTCTGATGGAAAAAGCGTCTGAAGGCGCAAGTGTTGTCAATATAGCATCGCTAGCTGGTCGCTGCGGCGGCCACAGTGGCTCATTAGCGTATTCCACGACTAAGGGAGCAGTTTTGACTTGGACGCGATCTCTTGCCGCTGAGTTGGGTGAAAAAGGCATTCGTGTGAATGCAGTTGCGCCCGGTTTAATTTTGGGAACACGTTTTCACGATGTTCATACCACTCAGGCATCAGCGGACGCGACTGTAGAGCAAATTCCTTTGGGCCGTGCTGGTTGCTCGGATGATGTTGCGCGCGCGATCACCTTCTTAGCCTCCGAATATGATGGTTTTATCTCGGGTGCTACGCTTGATATTAACGGCGGAGTTTACCGCGCTTAATAAACGTTTAGCCCTCTTAAAAACCAGTGCTATTAGGCGCTGGTTTTATTATTCATTTATTTTTATTATTTAACAAAGGTAAAGCTATGCTTAAAACTGCGGTTATACATCCTACTATTATGGAAGCGCTTGGCCGTTCTGGTCACTTTTCTCAAGTGGTCATCGCCGATGGCAATTTGCCGGTCGGCGCGATGACAGGGCCGAACTCTACAACCGTACACCTTAACTTCCGACCCGGTTTACTGGATGCATTGACGGTGCTTGAGGGCATTCTTGAGGTTTGCCCGATTCAAGGGGCTATTGTGATGCAAAAGCCTGCGCAAGCGAGCGCTGAGATTCATAATGCCTATCAAAAATTACTGGGTGATGTGAGCTGGGAGGAGATGGAGCGCTGGGCCTTTTACGATAAAATTCGAGAGCCTGCTACTGTGTTGATTATCCAAACAGGGGAGCAGCGTCGTTTTGCCAATCTTATACTCACTGTTGGGGTGGTGAAAATGGCTGAGGAAAATAATTTCTAGTGTATCCATTCATAGCATTTATTGAGTATGCATTGGACATGATCAAAAGTATATTTGCTGATAATTACTTTACACTGCTGCCGCTAAAGGTTATTTGACTTATCGCATGGTGGCCATGTTGAACTAGTGTGATAACCTCACTAGATAAAAGCTTTGTAACCAATGGCCATAGCGAGTGTCATTCATCTAGAGCTAATGGATGAACAATAGTTGAGTTATAGGCATCAAAAATATGATTTCCAGTAGCAGATTAATCCTAGCCGTTGGATAAATTCCCAGTATCTGAGATGGGACCACATTTTCCCATTATCCCATCCTAGTATCTGCGGGCGTTATTAGCTATCAGAGTCTATTTCTGGTTACACTATTGCCTCGCGCTAGGATGAATGAACGTTTTAACCAGTAAAATTCGACATAAAAAGAGCCAATGCTAGGCACTCGCTCATTTAGCAGGTATCAGAAACCTTCTAGTACCAATTTTCCACGCGATGTGTGTGACTCTAAAATTTTGTGCGCTTTGATGATGTTCTCAGGTGTTATCTTTCCTAAGTGTTGCCCCAAAGTGGTAGTTAATACCCCTTGATCTACTAAAGAGGATACTTCGTTCAGTAACTTGTGCTGCTCTATTATATCAGTGGTGTTAAAGAGTGAGCGGGTGAACATAAATTCCCAGTGAAGTGAAATGCTTTTGCGCTTAAGTGCCAAAACATCAAAAGTGCTAGGGTTGTCTATGACCGCAAGCTTACCTTGTGGGGTGATGACCTTGATTATTTCCGCCAAATGCTGATCGGTGTGAGTAAGGCTGATAACGTAATCAAATGTACCTAATTGTTTAGCCTCTGCTTGTTCTGATAATGACTGACAGTGGTCAAGTACATCATCGGCACCGAGTTTTAATATCCAATCGATGCTTTCTTGACGCGAGGCGGTGCCAACAACTTTAAGGCCGGTCAATTGCTTAGCCAACTGTGTCAATATTGAACCAACACCGCCTGCAGCGCCAATGATAAGTATGGATTGATCGCTGGCTGTTGTTTGTTTTGCAATGTTTAAGCGATCAAACAACAGCTCCCACGCGGTAATGGAAGTAAGGGGGAGTGCCGCAGCTTGCGCATCATCTAAAGATTTAGGTGCTTTACCGACGATACGCTCATCAACTAATTGATATTGGGCATTGCTGCCATCACGGCTGATATCACCGGCATAGAAAACTCTGTCACCGATAGCAAATAAGTCGACGTTCTCGCCGACAGCTTTGACAATGCCAACTGCGTCCCAGCCAAGGATTTTGAAATCATTTTCCGGTGCTGCTGTTGATCTGATTACTGTATCCACCGGGTTGACAGAAATTGCCTTTACTTCAATGAGTAAATCATGACCTGTGGCAGTGGGAGTCGGCACGTCTGTTTCGACAAGTGCTTGTGAGGTGAGTGTTTTACTGGGAGAGGTATAGCCGATAGCTTTCATGTGTCATCCTAATATTTAAAAGAGCGCTCTGTTAAGGTAGCGAGTACCGTTGTCAAACAGAGGCTTCTGAGGAGTTATCAATAGAATTATACGTCTAATAAGTCAGCTAAAGTTGTAATTAAAATTTAAGGACTGTTAAATATAATTTAATAGAGCCGTTTTATAGAGAGTCAACATTATTAAAACCTGAACTGTTTCTCAGGTATGGCTGATTACTTCTGAGTCCGGTTTGTATCATTAACAGTTAGTTTTAAAGTGGTTTTATGCATTCACTACAAGATATACAGACATTTATAGCGGTGGCTAAGCAAGGTAGCATTTCTGAGGTTGCAAGGGCACAGCTCAAGACTCCGGCTGCCATAAGTTCGGCCATTAAACGTTTGGAACATCAACTTAATACTGGCTTATTTATTCGCTCTACACGCAGTTTACGATTAACGGCACAAGGCGAATATTTTTTTGAGTACGCGCAAAGCGCGATGATGACACTGCAAGCAGGAGTGAGTGGTCTGCAGAAAGCGAAAAAGGAAATGGCGGGGACTTTGCAGATATCTGTTCCATCTGATCTAGGGCGCAACAAGATTTGCCTGTGGATCGATGAGTTTTTAAAAGACTATCCAAAAGTGAAATTGAAGCTGTATATCTTAGATGAAAATAGCGATATATATACCCAATCAATTGATTTAGCGCTCAGGTATGGAGAGCCACTGGATTCGCAGCTAATTGCCAGACCTTTAGTGACAAATAATAGAAGAGTATTGTGTGCCTCTCCTGCATATCTTAAGCGCGAAGGTACGCCTTGTTCACCGAGTGAGTTGTCTAAACATCGCTGTTTGACTTTTATTCGCAGCGGGCAAGTATTTAATGAATGGTCTTTTTGTCAGGGAGAGGAGCGGCAAAAGATAAAGGTAGATTGCCACCGTATCGCCAATGATTCAGATTTAATCAAGCAGTGGGTTTTAGCGGGAGAGGGCATTGCTAATCGCTCGCGGCTTGATGTGAGTGCCGATTTGGCTGCCGGCAAGTTGATTGAAGTCTGTCCCGATTGGGTCTCTGAGCCGCTGCCATTGTATTTACTCTACGCAGATAGGAGACAAATGACGCCTATGCTGGAAGCCTTTAGCGATTTTTTAAGCAGTAAATTTGCCGAAGAGGAGTTAGGTAAGGTCTAAGTTATCAATAGCCTGTTTTGGGTTGCTTGATCTGCCTAATGTATTTAGTCTTTGAGTTAGAAAGTTAGAAAGTTAGAAAGTTAGAAAGTTAATAAAAGCCTATCTAGAGATTTGTAAATATGACTATCAATGTAAGCTGTCCTGAGTGCAATGTGACTAATAAATTGCCACGGGCAAGATTGGCTGATAAGCCGAAGTGTGGCAAGTGTAAAGAAGCAATATTTAATGGTAAACCAGTCGAGTTGACAACTGCGAATTTTGCCAAACAAATTACCAGTAATGAACTACCGGTATTGGTGGATTGTTGGGCTAGCTGGTGCGGACCTTGTGTGCAGTTTGCGCCAATTTTTACTGCGGCTGCCGCTGCGTTTGAACCCAATATTCGCTTATTAAAGCTCGATACAGAGGCGCAGCAAGGTATTGCCGCAAACTGGAGTATCCGCTCTATCCCTACTCTAATTTTGTTTCAAGGCGGTAAAGAAGTTGCGCGCTCTAGTGGAGTAATGCCGTTAGGTCAATTAAAACAGTGGTTGGCACAACACCAAATAGCCGTGTAAATTCTCTACGAAAGTCGTTAATCTGGGGCATAAGCTATATTGAAATGCGCTTGTTTTGCATAGATAAGGGCTAGAAACTGCGCCAGTCGAGCAGGCTTGTTCGCACCTGTCCTATACACCACTGAGATGGGCAGGCCATTACTGCTCCACTGTGGCAGAATATGGCAGAGCCTGCCAGCGGCTATATCATCGCGCACTACCAGCCAAGGTAAATGCGCTATACCAATACCACTGATCAAGGTTTGGCGCAGCGCATCCATATCGTCACACTGAAATAACACAGCTAAGCTCAACTGGTATTGCTGTTCGCCGTTCTTAAGCTGCCAAGAGGTCGTAATATGATCGAAAACTTGCAGGCATTTATGGCTGGTTAAATCACTTGGGGAGGTAATCTCAGCATGCGTTTTAAGGTATTCAGGAGAGGCGACTATGACTCTGTTGGCAAAACCCAGTGGCTTTTCTATTAAATTTTCATCGTTGTTTTTGCCCATGCGAAAGGCGATGTCTAAATCGTCCTTAAATAGGTCGTCATAGTCATAAGTGAGCTTCAGTGAGACCCTGACATTGTCAAATCGGCTTAAAAACTCGGGGATGATTTCTTTGGATATATAACGTCCTAGTGAGGGCGGCGCGGATATGCGTAGCTCTCCGCTTACTTCGGTTTGTAAGCTTTTGATGTCATTGACAATGCTGGTTGCATCATTAAGTAAACTAGTCGCGCGTTGATATAATAGAGCGCCAGATTCGGTTAAGCGTACTACTCGGGAGGAGCGCTCAAATAGCTTCACGCCGAATTCCTGCTCTAACTTATGAATACTTTTACTGACGCTAGATTTAGGAGTGTTCAGTATTTGTCCTGCTTGGGTGAAACTTAAAGTGTCAGCAGTAGTGACAAAAAAACGCAAGGCTTTTAAATTCATGGTTTCCTTTTTGGCGACAATTGGTTTCATTTTTGCCTCTATATTCAACCAATATAATACCGCATAATTTAGTGATCAGACACAGCTACTGAGTCGCTAAATGGCAATAAGCCAACTCAGCAATCGATTAAGGATATTAAAATGATTAAAGCGTACGCCGCTATGAGCGCAGGGGCTCCACTAGAAACCTTTGAATACGACCCGGGCCCGATAGCGGCCAATGAAGTAGAAATAGAGGTTGAATCTTGTGGTATGTGCCATAGTGATTTGAGCATGTTAAATAACGATTGGGGAATCACGGAATATCCTTTTGTACCAGGTCATGAAGTAGTCGGTAAAATTGTAGCAATAGGTGCAGATGTCACATCCACAGCAGTGGGGCAGCGGGTTGGTTTGGGTTGGCATTCCGCTTATTGCAATACTTGTAATAGCTGTGGGGCTGGTGATCAAAACTTGTGTAGCAGTGCGCAACCTACAATCGCTGGAAGACACGGCGGGTTTGCCGATAAAGTGCGGGCCCAAGCGGTTGCTGTGGTAAATATTCCCAGTGGTGTTAATCCTGCCTCGGCAGGCCCACTATTTTGTGGTGGTATCACTGTCTTTAATCCGTTGCTACAGTTTGATATCAAACCTACCTCGAAAGTCGCTGTGATAGGCATTGGTGGTTTAGGCCACATGGCGCTGCAGTTCCTGAATGCCTGGGGTTGTGAGGTGACTGCCTTTACCTCTAGTGAGAGCAAAAAGGCCGAGAGTTTAGAGATGGGTGCGCACTATGTATTAGACTCTGCTAATGAAGAGGAGCTTGCAGCAGTGGCCGGAAAGTTTGATCTGATCCTATCGACAGTCAACGCTAAATTAGATTGGAATGGATATTTAGCAACCCTTGCACCTAGAGGTAGATTGCACTTTGTAGGTGCGACACTTGAGCCGTTAGACATTAATGTGTTCTCGCTTCTTTCTGGGCAGCGTACAGTGTCTGGCTCGCCTGTTGGCAGCCCAAATACAATGCAAACAATGCTGGAATTTACTGCATTACATAAAATTGAGCCAGTGGTGGAGTACTTTAGCTTTGATCAAATTAACGAGGCATTTGATCGCTTACGTACGGGGGAAGCTCATTACCGTATCGTACTTAAAAAGTAACTTTGCTAAGTTAGCTGTTAGGCCGTTGGTTAAAACCATTTATGTAAGCCCAATTGTCGTGCAATATGAGCACAATAATTAATCACTTGGAGAAAGTGAGCGGGTGCTCAAGCCAAACGCTGGGCGCGGATATAGTTGCTCTTACCGCTAGTGGGTTTGAACTTATAGGTAGGCTGCGGTAAGTCACCTAGATACGTAACAGCGGCTGACATCAGGTTTATCTGCGAGAGTATGAAGCTTTGAATACCCTGCTCGGCAAGATTTTAGTGCTGTTGGGGTCATAATTAGTGAGAAATATTTATCCTTCATCAGATGTTTTTAGCCACAACCAATAAGTTCACGTGGGCGGGCAGTACTGCTGCTAAATTATAGCTATCACGCTGATTGCGCGGCAATATATTGATAGGCAGTCATCGCAGCCTGCATTCTCATGAGCTAATTAAGTATTCTCAATTTCGCTCTCCCCGTCTAAAAGGCTGTAGTAGTGCTTTGGGATATTTTGCCTTGCGAGCGACGATTACCATCGCCACAATACTTAGGATATAAGGCATCATTAAGAAGACTTGGTAGGGTATTAACGCGCCAAGCTGTAGTTGTACCCGCACTTGCATCGCATCTAGCCCTGCAAACAACAGCGCACCTAACAAGGCTTTACCCGGCTGCCAAGATGCAAAAATAACCAGTGCAATACAGATCCAGCCGCGTCCGTTGACCATGCCAAAGTAAAAGGCATCAAACGCCGACATCGTTAAATATGCGCCCCCTAGTGCCATCAAGCTACTGCCAATGACTACGGCAAGGGTGCGGATAACAAATACATTAATGCCTTGTGATTCCAACGAAGATGGATTTTCTCCCGCCGTTCTCAGCGCCAATCCTAACGGTGTTTTGTAGAGGATATAAATAACGATAGGTACTAGGGCGAATGCAAAATAGGTAAAGAAAGTGTGCTGAAAAAAGGCTTCACCGAAAAATGGCAGAGAGGATAATGGCGCTATTTCTACCGCTTGGAAGGGGACTATTTTAGGTGGCGTTGTGGTTTCAGGTAACAGCATTTTAAAGACGAAATAGCTCAGTGAGGAGGCTAGCATAGTGATGCCTATCCCTGTTACATGTTGGGAAACACCTAGTATGACGGTGAATTGGGCGTGTAATAATCCAAACAAGCCACCGACAAAAGCGGCAAATAGCATGCCTGTAACTAGATCTCCGCCCTGATAGACCCACATCCATCCGGCCATGGCACCCGCTGTCATTATCCCTTCAATGCCTAAATTGAGCACCCCGGCACGCTCGCAAATTAATTCGCCTAAAGTGGCAAATATCAACGGGCAAGCTATGCGAATAGTAGCGGCCCAAAAGCTAGCGGATAAAAATATCTCGAGTATATCCATTAGTTTGCTACCTTAGAGCTGAAGTTAAAGCGTATTTTGTATTTGCACAGTAATAGGCCGATTAAAATGCACAGCACTGAGCAGGCAACCATGATATCCGCAATAAAATTAGGCACGCCGATACTGCGTCCCATAAAATCAGCACCGACAAAGATACTGGCAAGAAATAAGGCCGAGAGCACCACCCCTAACGGGTGCAAATTGGCTAACATTGCCACCGCAATTCCGGTGTATCCGTATCCGGGTGAAATATCTAAAGTGAGGTAGCCTTTTAGGCCCGCTACTTCGCTGACACCGGCCAGCCCAGCCAGCCCTCCAGAAAGTAGCGCTACTTTTAGAATGGTCCAATTTGAATTAATACCTGCGTGGCGCGCCGCGACGGCATTTAGACCTTGTGCTCTTATCTCAAACCCCCATAAAGTAAAGCGGAATATTGCCCAAGTGACGACGGCGGCTAACAGGGCAAAAATAAGTCCTATATGCAGGCGACTGCGCTCAATTAAGGCGGGGAATACGCCGCTATCAACAATAGGCTCCGCTTGTGGCCAGCCCAGTGACATAGGATCTTTTAATGGGCCTTCAAGGCAGTAACCGACAAAGAGTAAAATGATAAAGTTAAGCAGTAAAGTCGTGACAACCTCATCTACTTTAAGCTTGTTTTTTAGAAACACTGGCAGCATTAAAATGGCGGCTCCAGCAATCATGCCGATGAGTATCAAAAATGGGATCATCAAGATTGGCGGCAAATCAATCATGCCGGTTCCCAGCCAAGTTATGGCTAAAGCGCCACAGTAGAGCTGCCCCTCGCCTCCGATATTCCAAAATTTAGCTTTAAATGCAATAGCAGCTGCTAGGCCAGTGAAAATTAACGGTGTGGTTTTTGCCAAGGTCTCGGTGATCGCGAATGAAGAGCCAAAGGCCCCTTCAAAAATCAACGCAAAGCCTTGTAGCGGAGATTGGCCTGCCCAGAGAATCAACAGAGAGGCCAATAACATTGAGCATAAAACAGCGACTAATGGCACTGCTAATAAAAAAGCTAAAGGTGTATGTTCTCTTATCTCAAATTGCATGCTATTTAGCTCCCGGTATCAGCTAAAGCGCTGTCAGTATCCGTTAAAGTATGGTCTGTAGCGGCGGTTATTTTCCCGCCACTCATTAATATTCCCAGTAGTTTAGGGGTCAGTTCGTCTCTAGGGTAAGCTCTACTGAGCTCACCGTTATGCATTACCTGCACAAAATCAGAGAGACGCAGTAATTCATCTAAATCTTCAGAGATTAACAGTATCCCACTTCCAGAGACTTTTGCATCGATCAGTTGTTGATGAACAAAGCTAATCGCCCCTTCATCTAATCCTCTCACCGGTTGGTTCGCCAGTACCAATTTTGGTAAGAGTTGTAAATTTCGCGCTAAAATCAGTTTTTGGATATTACCGCCAGATAACAATTTGGCAGGCATTTGCATATTGGCACAGCGGATATCAAACTTTTCAATCAGCTGTGCGGCTCTCTCTTTTGCGGCACTGCTTTTTATCCAGATACCTCGGGACCAACAGGGGGCTGAGCCTAAGTCTTCCAGCATTAAATTTTCCCAGACACTCATTTCTCCAACAATACCTGCGCTGTGCCTATCCTCTGGTATTCTTGCGACTTGTAATTTAGTGAGTTGCTTGATGCTTTTTTTGCGGCAATCTTGCTGCTGTATCTCAAAGCTGCCACTGCTGATTTTTTGCACACCGCTAATCACTTCTGCTAACTCGCGCTGGCCGTTACCAGAAACACCAGCGATACCAATGATTTGCTTTGCTCGCAGGGTTAAATTAATATTTTTTAAGCGATACTTGCCTTTGGCATCGTGAAATAGATTGACCTGTTTTAACTGCAGTATGGGCTCACCAGGTGGTAGCTCATGTATGGTTGGCTGTATCACTTTTTTACCCACTATCAGCTCGGCCAGCGCATCGCGATCAACACTCGCTGTAGCAACATGCGCGACGCGTTCACCTTGTCGCAATACCACGATATTTTGTGAAATAGCTAAAACTTCATCGAGCTTATGGGAGATAATAATCACGGATAAGCCGCTTTTTTGCATCTTTCGCAGCATCTTAAACAGCCCTTCTACCTCCTGCGGGATCAGTACGGCAGTTGGCTCATCAAGGATCAGTATTTTTGCATCGCGATACAGCGCTTTAAGGATTTCTACCCGCTGCTTTTCACCGATCGATAAGTCAGCAACTAGCTGGTCGAGCGCTATTGTTAGCCCCATATCCCGACAAATATTTTCAATTTTTCGGCGTGCTCCAGTGGTATTGCTGCGCAGTGCAAAAAGCGACTGAGTACCTAGCATCACATTTTCCAATACGGTCATGTTTTCAGCTAAAGTAAAATGTTGGTGAACCATGCCGATACCTGCTTTGAGGGCTGCGTCAGTTGAATTGGCAGGTAATACTTTTCCCCAAGCTTTTATCTGGCCTGAGTCGGCGCGGTATTGGCCAAAAAGAATATTCATTAAGGTCGTTTTGCCCGCGCCATTTTCCCCTAGTAGCGCCAGAATTTCTCCTTGGTCGAGCGAAAGGCTAATCTCTTTATTAGCGACCACGGATGCAAAAGATTTGCTTATATTCTCTATTTCTAAAATAGGCATAGCAGTTTTCTTAATGGAATAATAAAAAGGGCAGCCAGAAAGCTGCAAGGAAAGCTTAAACCTAAATTCTGCAGTTGAATCATGAACGTAAGCTCAATCGCTGATTCTAGGTTGAAAAGCGCAGCTAAGGGACTCTTGGCAGAGTAGCTAATGTACCTTAGCTCGCTTTTGAGCCGGTCTAATAACTAGATTTAGGCTCTTCATCATTGATTTCTACAACAAATTTTCCCTGCCTGATGTCTTCAGACAAGGCCGCGACACGGGTCTTAATATCAGCAGAAATTTTGTCTTCAAAGCCGTAGTAAGGCGCGAGTGTGGCTCCACCTTTTGCCATCATCGTCCACTCTTTATAGTCTTCAGCTTTAAAAGTACCTGACTTGACTTGAGCGATAGCGTTATTGATCGCACTTTCCATGTGCCACAGAGCTGAAGTCACTACCACGCCGGCGCCGTTTTCTTCTTTGTTCATATCATTGACATTGCCAAAAGCTAATATGCCTTTGCTGCGAGCGGCATCCACGACACCAGCACGCTCCGCATAAAGTACATCTGCGCCTGCTTCAACTTGAGCAAAAGCCGCTTCCTTCGCTTTTGGTGGATCAAACCATGAGCCGATAAAGGTCACTTTGAATTCTACTGAGGGGTTGACAGATTGAGCACCTGCCATAAAGGCGTTGAATAAGCGGTTTACTTCGCCAATAGGGTAGCCACCGACCATGCCTATTTTATTGGTTTTAGTCATACTGCCAGCAATCATACCCATCAAGTAACACGGCTCGTGAATGTAATTATCAAATACCGCGAAATTATCTCCGCTAGGTTTGAAAGGGTCGCCCATCAAAAATGCCACATTGGGATAATCTTTAGCCGCTTTGCGTGCCTCGCGGGATATGCCGAATGCTTCTCCGACAATTAGCTGTACGCCGCTTTGCGCATATTCACGCAGCACTCTGACATAGTCAGTATTGGCCACTTTTTCTGAGTATTTATAGTTGATTTCACCAGCGTCAGCGGCTGCTTGTAGTGCTAAGTGCAAGCGGGCATCCCATTTTTGCTGAATAGGTTGAGTATAGATACCGGCAACGGTTATTTTCTCAGCCATCGCCGTTGCACTGGTAAAGAGAATACTGACCAGTAGTAGTGTATTAAAAAAAATGCGTGAGATTCGTTTTTTAAGTAGTGCAAAAACAGTAATTCCATTTAACATATAATTGACCTCTTGGACAAATTTTGTACGGCCATGCTACCTAAGTTAAACTTTTAAGACAAGATGTGTGATTAAAAAACCAGCATAGCTGCGTTTAATATCCACGCAGCGCTGCTCAGTTTAGGTGACAGAAATTGCAGTTTGGCGCTTTAATAAGCAGCAGTGAAGCGCTGTTGATGGTGCTGTGGCTGCTCTGCTTCATCGAGTAGCACTACGGCAAAATCCGCCATGGAAATTTGTGATTGTCCATTTTTGTCGTAGATAAGTTCATCCAGTGCGACTCGATATTGTCCGGTGCGGGCTCCATCAACAAGCATCGCCGGTGGCGAAAGATATGCCCAGTCTCGATTGCTAGAATCATTAACAGCTTGATGTTGGGCAAAACAGGCTGTAGCAATAGGTTTTACGGCATCAGGTAGAAAGTTTTTGGCACTTAACACCGTTTCATCCTGATCAGGTAGTTTCAGACTGGCGGCACCGCCGACGATTAACACTCGTACACCAGCTGCTTTTGCTCCGCTCAAAATAGTTTGAGTAATAGGCACTAATAATGCTTCTTGCCCTTCTGCTGGTCTTAGGGCACTAATCACCAAATCATGACCTTTGATTAAAGCACTCACTTGCTCTAGGCTTTGCGCGTCACCTAACACGCCGTGTACTTTGTCAGGGAATTGGCTTAACTGCTGTTCTTTTCTGACCACCCCGGTGACTTGGTGACCGCGGTTTAATGCCTCTTCTACTACTTTACTGCCGACGTTGCCCTGTGCTCCAAAGATGATGATTTTCATAGTTTTTCTCCGTTTATAATGGTGTTTTTAGCGATAAGTTGATTGAGATTGGCAATGCGCTTGAAGGAATCAGACAGGCTTTTTAGCATGGCAGGTTGAGATAGCCAGACACTTGCTATTATGATTGCTGCACCGCCAAACTGTAGCGGCGTCAAGCTTTGATCTAACACTAACCAGCCTAGTATCACAGCACTTAGCGGACTTAAAAATGCTAGCGGTGAAATGATATTGGGGGACAGGGCTGCAATCCCCCTGAACCATAGATAATAAGTGAGTCCTGCGCCAATTAAGCCTAAGTAGCCAAAGGCAAACAGATTGACACTGCTCAGTGTTGGCAGAGCAGGTTCCAGTAACATAGCGGCCGGCAGGAGTATCAAGCCGCCAGCACTCAACTGCCAAGCGGTTAAAGTCAATGGGCTGACAGCAACAAAATCAGGCTCACTTTGGTGATTAGCACCGTACCATTTCTTGCTTAAAACAGTGCCAAGCCCCATTGAAATAGTCGCCCCAAAACCGGCCAGTATGCCTATTGGATCTAGGGCTAACTGGGCAGAGAGCAGCAATATGGCTACCCCGATAATACCTAATAGTAGGGTGAAAATTGCCGCTAACTGTATGTGTGTACCCAGTAGTAATCGCGATAGGAATAACACCAGTAGCGGTTGCATTGCGCCTAAAGTGGCGGCAACTCCCCCGGGAAGTAAATAGGCAGAGACAAACAGCAGCCACCAAAAAAAGGAGAAGTTTAGTGCGCCCAAAACTCCAATTTTCAGTAGCTCATTTACGCTAGGAAGCTGGCGGACGAGTACCAGTAATAGAATTCCGACGGGCAGTGCTCTCAACATTGCCAGCGTTAAAGGATAATCCTGAGGTAAATATTGGGTGGTCACTATATAGCTACTGCCCCAAATGATAGGGGCAAATGCGGTCGTGATTAATAACTTGTTGTTTGACATTGTGTGCACCTTTGAAAGTATCTTGACATCAAGATAACATTTTTTATCTTGATGTCAAGATAAAATCTGATACAATTATTGGCATGGATAAAGTAGATAAGATAATTCAACAGTGGAATACACAGCGTCCCGACTTAGATGTTAGCTCTATGTCATTGATAGGGCGTGTGAAGCGAGTCGGCGAGCATTTAAGCAAAGCAATGAATAAAACCTTTGCTCAGTACCAATTAAATTCTGCCAGCTTTGATGTACTAGCAACTTTGCGGCGCAGTGGGGAGCCCTATGCACTGTCGCCCAATGATTTGTTAAAAACGATGATGGTGACATCGGGGACAATGACTAACCGTATAGATCAACTTGCCAAAGCGGGCTTGGTTGAACGTATTGCCAATCCAAATGATGGGCGAAGTTTTATCATTGCACTGACGCAATCAGGTTTTGCATTGATTGATCAGGCGGTGACGGCACATGTTGCCACGCAGAAAAAACTGACATCGGGATTAACTGGGAGCGAGCGTCGTGATTTGGATGAATTGTTAACTAAGTTTTTAGCAGATCTAGAATAACAACCACTGATGTCGATACCACAAGTGGCAGATTTACAAATCGTTTTGGGCTTTGTTATTATTAGATCCTTTATGACTTTTGATTAGGCAGCAGCAATGGCGACACTAAAAGATTTAAGCGAGTATTTAAGCTTATCGGTCACGCAGATAAGTCGAGCGCTTAATGGTCACTCCGACGTCAGTGAAGCCACTAGAGCGCGGGTGATAGATGCCGCAAAAGTACTTAACTATACCCCCAATATAGCGGCCCGAAAATTAGTATCAGGCCGCTCAGGCATTGTCGGATTAGTGACCACAGCGCCAAAAGGGGAGGCGCAAAGTAGTAATTATTTGGAAGTCGTGGTGGGTTTGTCGGCACAATTTACCAAACTCGGGATGCAATTTTTAGTGCATATTATCGATGAAAAAGATGATGTTGTGCTCGCTTACGAGCGCTTGATTAACAGCGGAACTATCGATGGCTTTGTGCTGGTTTGCGCCTTTCAAAATGATACCCGTATCGCTTTTTTACAAGAACGTAAAGTGCCGTTTGTCGTACATGGTCGCAGTGCTAATCAAGGTGAATATGCCTTTTTTGATATAGACAATTACACTGTGGCTTTCCAGCTCACTCAGCATTTAATTGAGCAAGGTCATCAGCGTATAGCCATCATCAACGGGGTCGCTGGGACGGCCTTTGCCAGTGCGCGCCTGTGTGGGTATCAAGATGCGTTGAATGCGGCGCGCCTGCCTCTGTACTCGCATTTAGTCTGTGATGGCGAAATGGATGCGGCACTGGGAACAATTGCGACTATGGGCATGTTCTCAAATAATGACGTCAAACCGACGGCCATCATCGCCAGTAATGTGCTGATAGCCAGTGGTGTTTACTCGGCACTGAGTGCGCTTAATTTATCGATCCCTGAAGACATTTCGGTAGTGGCTCACGATGATGTCTTACCAAGATTTCGAACTTCTGCGTTTTACCCAGCCTTAACGGTAACCCGCTCACCATTGAGTGATAGCTGGGGGCCACTGGCAAAATTTTTGAAGGGGGCTATTGATGGGGTTCAAGTTTCAAAGCTACAGCAGATAGGGACTGTTGAACTTATTACTCGCGCCTCTTGCGCCCCACCTGAGTAAATAAAATGTACAAAATTTTGACAGCTAATATATGCCATGTTATAAATCCGAAACGTTACGGATTTTTTGAATTGTTGGTCTTAAGGATGCATTGAAAGTTATTTTTCCGAAACGTTATGGTTTTTTTAAACCGCAAGCTGAGAGGAAGTGAGGGAATATGATTCAGAGGCGAACCGTCAGTACATTAACTCCTTATCTTCACTCATGGTATTTACGACAACATGGCGTTTGGCTTGACACGGGTAATTAAATACGCGATTCGGGGTGCAAGCATGTCTTGCTGTCATCCCTGAACACTGATATTTCTATGATAAAACGAACTGCCAATGCGGCAGCAATAATAGGCATACAAAATGAGCATTAAAGTAATAGTGTGGGGCGAAAACGTCCACGATCAAGAGAACCAAGTAGTCGCAGATCTATATCCAAAGGGTATGCATACTTGTATCGCAAATAACCTTAATAGCGATACAGGGATTGAGGCGAGCACCGCAGTGTTACAAGATCCAGAGCATGGATTAAGTCAAGAACGGTTAGTGAACACCGACGTACTGTTGTGGTGGGGACACGCAGCGCACGGTGATGTCAGCGATGAAGTGGTAGAGCGTGTTGCCAATGCAGTACTCGGCGGAATGGGGCTGATTGTATTGCACAGTGGCCATTTTTCTAAAATATTTAAACGTCTGATGGGCACCCCCTGTAATTTAACTTGGCGTGAAGCGGGGGAGCGTGAGCGTTTATGGGTCGCCTCACGTAATCATCCCATAGTGAAGGGCATTCCCGATCATTTTGAACTGGAATACGAAGAGATGTATGGCGAGCCTTTTGGTATTCCAGAGCCTTTGGAAACGGTACTGATTAGCTGGTTTCAAGGGGGTGAAGTATTTAGATCTGGTGTGACTTATAAACGTGGTGCTGGCAATGTGTTTTATTTCAGGCCCGGTCATGAAACATATCCAACTTACCACGATGAGAACGTTAAAACTGTACTTTTAAATGCGGTGAAGTGGGCTTATAACGAGCAGCCAAGAATAATGAACCCTAACGACGCGCCCAATGTACCCGTCGAACAAGCACTAGAACCAATTGTAGAGCGTGGTCCAAAATTACATGTAGACGGTGAGCTAGGCTTTAAGTAGCGGCTTTTTTAGCACAGGAAAAGCTATCAATAATACACAACCAATCGTCAGACTCGCGAGTGTAGGAGCAGTGGGGACTGGCAGTATGGCTGGTATGCATTCTCAGGTTGATACCAACAGTTAGGGCTCGGTCCAAATTCACTGACAGATGGCGAAGCAGGCTTAAGGCAGCGGTCATTTTGAACAAGGAAATTTATGAATAATACACAACCAAAAGTCAGGCTTGCTATCATAGGGACTGGCAGCATGGGCGGTATGCATGCAGAATCTTACCAAAAAATTGACAATGTTAAGGTTGTTGCAGCGGTAGACACTAATGAGACTCAGTTAATTGAATTTTGTGATAAACATGATATTGAGCATCGCTTCACCTCACTATCAGCGTTGCTTGCGTGGAATCAGTTTGATGCTGTATCGAATGTGACCCCCGATCAAGTACACCACGCCACCAGCTTGCAAGTGATAGCGGCCAACAAACACGTATTGTGTGAAAAGCCGTTGGCGGTAAATTATCAAGATGCCCGAGAAATGGCAGATGCCGCTACCGATGCAGGTGTCATCAATATGGTGAACTTGAGCTATCGCAATGTGCCCTCGATACAAAAAGCGGCACAGCTGGTGGCTGATGGTAGTATTGGCCAAATAAGGCACTTTGAAGCCTCGTATTTGCAGTCTTGGTTAACGCAGCCTGCTTGGGGTGATTGGAAATCTCAGAGCCAGTGGCTATGGCGGCTCTCTTCAGAACATGGCTCAAAAGGGGTGCTCGGTGATGTGGGGATTCACATTATCGATTTTGTCACTTTCGTGGCTAATGACATGCCCAAAAATCTCTCTTGCCAGCTTCAGACTTTTAAAAAAGCCGAGGGAGATAAAATAGGCGAGTATCCACTAGATGCTAACGACAGCTTTGTAATGCATATGCAATTGCACAATGATGCATTAGGCACGGTCAGCGCCACGCGTTTTGCATCGGGTCACCACAATGACTTACGCTTGCGGATTTACGGTGATAAAGGCGGTTTAGAAGTGAGTTTCGAAAATAATATCAGTCGTTTACGCGCCTGTCTTGAAGAGGCGCTAGAGAGCGCAACTTGGCATGAAGTAGAGTGCGAAGAGGTGGCTACTATCTATCAAAAATTCATCGAATCAATTTTGTTAAACACACAAGATATGCCCAATTTTGAGCGTGGGGCGCAGTTACAAGAGCTGCTAGATGAAGCGATGGGGGAGCATAAGTAAACGTCTATTATTAAAATGTATAACCGGCGTTGCTGAGCTGCTGTCGGTTGTTTTTATCCTCGGATTGTATTATTTATCAATAATATCCGTTCTTGATCAGACAGAATTTCACGCGTTATCCCTCTCTAAAAAAATTAACGACTTTAAGATTAGTCGCTTTCCCTTTTACTGTTTGTTTTATGTGTTCATTTGAGTCATGAACGATGATAAATGGTAATAGCTAAATGAGTTATTGTGGTTTTTTAAATGGTTTTTGGCATGTGACAATCTGGCTCTCATTCTTTCTAGGCCTTTTATTAAGGAGCTTAGTTAGAAAAGACAGAGACCAAAAAATTCTAAAAATAATACTCAGGGTGCTATTAATGTTTAATATCTTTAAAAAACAAGCTGTCGCTTTATTGTGTACGGCTGTTCTAAGTTCAACTGTCATCGCTGCTGAACCAGTAGTGATTGGTGGAAAGTTTTTCACTGAGCAATTTCTATTATCAGAGATGACAGCTCAAATCCTTAAATCTGTTGATATCCCTGTCGAATTAAAAACCGGGATGGGTAGCTCCCTTGTACGTAAAGCACAAGTTAATGGCGAAATTGACGTCTACTGGGAGTACACAGGTACTTCTTTGGTTGTTTACAATAAAGTTACAGAGAAGCTTAGCTCAGAGGAAACTTATCAGCGGGTGAAAGCTTTAGATGCTAAGAAAGGTTTAGTTTGGTTGGCGCCTTCCAATGCCAATAATACTTTTGCACTTGCCGTACGTAAGCAGGATGTAGCAAAACATGGGCTGTCAACTCTTTCACACTTAGCCAAGGCCTATAGAGCAGGCACAGAACTGAACATGGCGGGTACCGCTGAATTTATTGGTCGCGCTGACGGTATTCGCAGTTTGCAAAAAGCTTATGATTTCAAAGTGCCTCGTGCCCAACTGAAGTCGATGGATTCAGGATTGGCCTATACCGCTTTGAAAGACAATTTAGTGGATATCGCTCTGGTTTTTGCCACAGACGGACGCATCGCCGCCTACGATTTTAATTTGTTACAAGATGATATGTCGTTTTTCCCAGACTACGCGGTCGTCCCTGTGGTACGCCGTGAAATACTCAAGCAGTATCCTCAAATCGAAGCTAAGCTTAATCAGCTTTCCTCAGTGCTCGATGATCAGACGATGCAGAGGCTCAACTCAAGTGTCGATATTGATAAAAAGTCGGTCGAAGAAGTATCTAGCGACTTCCTGAAAAGTCAGAATCTACTGTAATAGTTAACGATAGGGGAGAGCCTCCCCTAGTTTTTAAAGGTGGATTTAGCATGAACCTTATCGACTTTTTTGTCTCCAACTACGCGATGTTGTTACTCAGCACACTAGAGCATATTTCGTTAGTATCCAGTGCTGTAGGTCTAGCCATTGTCGTTGGAGTACCGATCGGCATTGCCATTACCCAAAGCAAAGCAGCCGCAGACGTGGTGCTTTATTTGGGTTCAATAATGATCACTATTCCCTCAATTGCCTTATTTGGTTTAATGATTCCAGTACTCTCCCAATACGGACATGGCATTGGCTATGTGCCCGCAGTGATTGCGGTATTTATCTACGCTTTGCTACCTATTATTCGCAATACCTATACCGCTATCAACGATGTTCAACCCGAGCTGAGAGAGGTGGCACGTGGTTTGGGCATGAACGCTATGCAGCGGATTATCAAAGTGGAGATACCGCTTTCTCTGCCGGTAATTATGGCGGGGGTGCGATCTGCCGTCGTGATCAACATTGGTGTGATGGCAATTGCAGCCTATATAGGTGCTGGTGGATTAGGGACAGTGATTACCAAAGGTATCTCCCAAAGTGATGCTACACAGATTTTTGCAGGTGCAATTGCTGTCAGTATCTTGGCAATTATGGCTGATGCACTGCTCTTCTACATACAGCGAAAAGTCACGCCTATGGGTACTTAAAATAAGCGTCTTGTGAAGTGTTTCGTAAAACTGATTTACCTTGTAGTGAACAAGACTTGCAGAGCATCTCAACATAACAATTTCAAAACAGGCACTGCCAATGATTAAATTAGAAAAGTTAACTAAAGTTTTTGACTCTTTCGGTCACACAGTCACAGCCGCAGACAATATTGATATGGAAGTGGCGACAGGTGAAATTTGTGTACTACTTGGGCCATCTGGTTGTGGCAAAACCACCACATTAAAAATGGTCAATAGGATTATTCAACCGACCTCAGGTAAGGTCTATATTCACGGTGAAGATACCTCGCAATTGAATGATACCCAATTACGCCGTCGCATCGGATATGTGATACAGCAGATCGGGCTGTTTCCCAACATGACTATCGAGGACAATATCTGCGTTGTTCCTGATTTGCTTGGTTGGCCTAAAGACAAATCACGCCGTCGAGCCAGTGAGTTGTTAGATCTTGTGGCATTAGATCCTTCACAGTTTCTCAAGCGCTATCCGGCGCAATTATCCGGTGGGCAGCAGCAGAGGGTAGGGGTTGTTAGAGCGCTGGCAGCGGATGCACCGGTCATGTTAATGGATGAACCTTTTGGCGCTATAGACCCAGTGAACCGCGAAATAATTCAGGATGAATTTTTGAACATGCAACGTGAAATCAAAAAGACTATTCTGTTTGTCAGTCACGATATTGATGAAGCAGTAAAAATGGCAGATAAAATCGCTATTTTTTCTGATGGAAATTTACTGCAATTTGCCAGTCCTAATGAAATATTGGCCAATCCCGCGAATGAGTTTATTCAAAGCTTTGTTGGCGCAGATAGAGCCATTAAGAGGTTGCAGCTGTTCCAAGTACAAGGGGCGATGACTCAAAACGCCATTGCTACAAGTGCTAACACGCCGAGTATTGGCCTCAATGCCAAGCTCACTGATGCAACGGCCATGCTTTACGCATTGAACGCAGAGCAGTTGCGTTGTGTTGATGCAAAAAACGATACGGTCGGTTATTTAACGCATAAGAGCATCTCTAATCATTTAAATGCCACGAGTAACGGGTAGGGGATTACATGTCGAATTTAGTTGTGAGTAATCTGGTTAAATGGTTAGTGTTAGCGGCTATTCTAGCGCTGTTCATCTCATTGATAGAGCCTGGTACGATAGAGGATATGTTGTATTTTAGGGAGGATGTCAGCTACTTAAGCCAGCAGCACTTGCAATTAGCACTTGTTTCAGGTTTGGCAGCCGTTGTTGTTGCCATCCCGCTAGGAATATTGTTTAGCAGACCATCCGTACAGCGTTACGCTGAGTATGGGATGCAGTTTCTCAATGTGGGGGCTACCATTCCAACGTTGGCACTACTGGCGATGAGTATGGCTTTCTTGGGCATTGGTTTTATTCCATCAGTGTTTGCTTTGTTTGTGATTACTTTGCTGCCTATTGTACGCAATACCTACGTCGGGCTGCTGGCTGTTCCCAGCTTTATGCACGAGACAGCACGAGGAATGGGTATGAATGATCGGCAAAAGTTACTGCGTGTAGAGTTGCCAAACGCTATGAGTGTGATCTTTGCAGGGATACGTACCGCTTTTGCACTGAATGTTGGAACAGTCCCTATCGCTTATTTAATTGGTGGCGGAGGCTTGGGCGAGCTAGTGTTTATGGGGATCAGATTAGATGATACACCCATGATGTTGGCGGGAGCACTAGCGACAGCAGCGATAGCGGTAATCATTGACATCTCGCTCGGGTTACTTTCAATGCTGTGTATTCCCAAAGGAATCAGATTAGCGACAGCAGGTCACTGATCTTTCTAGGCATAAACAGCTCAGCAATATTTGCAAAATAAAACGACCTTAGGCTCGACAGCGGAGCCTAGGGTTTACAGAACTTTGCTCATTATACCGTTACTCATCAATCACTAGTGCACTTGCTTTATCTCGCCTTCCTATTTTGGACCTTGCTAAAATCGCAAATCTTGATTGTGCTAAATCATATGATTTATAAACTAGGTTGTAGGTTGTAGGTTGTAGGTTGTAGGTTGTAGGTTGTAGGTTGTAGGTTGTAGGTTGTAGGTTGTAGGTGCTAGGCTTTAGGCTTTAGGCTTTAGGCTTTAGACTGTCAATGTCTATAACATTACAGTACTTAGATTCATCGTTGACTTTTAAGGCTGTCTTTGAGGAGGGGCATACCAGAGGTTATAGTCTTGTAAA
>Ga0209292_1001879_pt1 | contig 25101 bp, 23 predicted proteins | sample GOMGulsemesocosm_2_FD_184634 | JGI IMG/M metagenome (GOLD analysis project Ga0209292, IMG submission 184634) | Methane-oxidizing microbial communities from mesocosms in the Gulf of Mexico - GOM9C Gulf of Mexico (SPAdes) (version 2) | ecosystem: Environmental > Aquatic > Marine > Cold seeps... | reverse complement strand
GTATCGCTGAAGAAGACAACGTTGAGCAGTTTGCTGAGCTTGCTGAAGCTGTTGGCGCAACACTGGGTTGTTCACGTCCTATCGCTGATAGCGGCTGGTTGCCTAAGTCACGTCAGGTTGGTCAGTCTGGCCAGATCGTTGGTGCATGTAAATTGTACCTGGCGCTGGGTATCTCTGGTTCTGTACAGCACCAGGCAGGTATGAAGCATGTTGAGAACATCATCTGTGTTAATACTGACCCAGAAGCATCTATCTTCAGCATCGCACGTTACGGCATCGTTGGTGATATCTTCGATATCGCTGAAGAGCTGGCTACTCACTTTGAGTAAGCGGTTGTTTTAAAGTAACCGCTTGCCAATCTGGTTGACGGTTTAATTTGGCTGTATGTGGTTTGCCTATCCAGGTGCTGCATGCAGCCAAAGCTTTTATGGCATCGATTTATACGCCTCATCAGTATTCTTTCTTCTTATAGTGTGGGCCATCCGCGATGGCTGCACCTTGGGCGGGCGAGCCGGTTGGTGAACGCTAGGTAGTTGGCACTATTTTGATTACTGAAGCGGAGCCTATTTAATCGATACTTCTGTCGGGCTGGTTTAAATCAGTTATTTCAAATTAATAAGAAGCAGTCTCTGTAAGGCTGTTATTGGTGGCGGTCACTTCAAATAATCTGCATAACGGAGGGTGAAATGTCGAATGTTGAAACTAGGGGGCTGTGCCTCTGTAAAAACGTAAAAATTCTTGCACCAAGTATCAGGCGAAAGGTGTGGGCGTGCCACTGTGATATGTGTCAACGCTGGGGTGGTGGGCCTCTGCTAAGTGTTGATTGTGGCGATGATGTTAGATTTGAGGGCGGCGAATATGTTGCCGTTTATGATTCTTCTGTCAGTGCTGATCGCGGGTTTTGTAGCTGCTGTGGCAGTCATCTCTTTTATCGAACTAAGGACGATAATTGCTACTTTATACCGGCGGGAATATTAGATGATAGTGAGGGTTTTGAGCTCGATATTCAGGTTTTTACTGATACCAAGCCAGGATATTACTGTTTTGCGAATGAAACTCGTGAGATGACAAGTACTGAGTTTTTTGAGGGTATTTGAAAGGATTTGCCGGTGACACCGAAAGGCAGCTTTGTTGGTGTTTAGCGCTGCACAACAGCAGGAGGCTACTGTCATCGGAAATCTGGAATATCACTGAATCACTTTTAGCGGTCTGAAATGGATGCCTCTGCAACAGAGGTGCTATTGTTATCTGGCGGCACTGACGCAAAACATCGCAATTCCAGTGCCTTCAAGGACTAAAGCTGTCGAGCGGCCAAGACCAGCTAGCTTAGCTGGTACCACATCTGGTTCATTGACTCCATGTGCTTGATCAGTAGTTTGCTGTGATCTGACCACCAATCAATAACACTGCCAAATTTAACAATACGGGCGCGTCCATCCTGTATGGTTACCACAGGCCAGTTGCCGACCAAAGCGTTATCATTACCCCATAGTTCTGTGCCCCACCAGCGTGCTGCGCCGAAAATGTGAGGTGCGGTAGGGTTGCGCTTCATTGCATTGAGTACGTCCATTGGCTCAACACTTTTTGCACGTTTTGCGCTCGCTAGCCAGATTTCCATAACGGCGGCATACTCCCAGGCTACAGCTGACCAGCTATCCGGGTGGCGCTTTATGAATTCCTGGTAGAACTCATTAGGTTTATTGAAGTTGACGAAGTCCCAGTTAAGAGCGGGATCATCAAAATCAGGGAATTGAAAAATAACACCCTCCATAAATTCCTTGCTGGTTTTCTTGATGAGTGCCTGGTAGTTATCAAGGGTGCAGGAAATGATTTTTCCTTCGAAGCCCTGTTGATAAAGCTGGCCAATAATTTGGTGCACATTTTCTTTGAAGCAGGTGCCCAGGCAGAATACATCTGGGTTTTTGGCTAGCAGAGCTGAAACAATTGATGGAATGTCATTTGTATCCGGGTCGAAGTAATGTTGGTCAATAACGTCAATGCCTTCGGCGCCAAAAGCGGCTTTATAGGTGGCTGCGGAGGGCAGTCCATTGGTGTCATTTTGTGTGCAGATGACGGCTCTTTTTAGGCCGGGGAATTGCTCTGCCATCCATTGAGCGCCTGTGACATTGTAAATAGGATGGGTTTCACAGGGTGCAATATGGTAGGGCGAATCTGGTGATAAATCAGAAGGCATCATTGAGGATGTCAGCATCTGTTTGCTCGTGGCGAATCGTTTAATGGCAGGCCAGGTGTTGCCCCCCAGTGTCATGACGAATTTAACCTCATCCACATCAACTAGTTTTTTTATCCCGGTTAGCGCCTTGCTTGGCTTATATTCGTTGTCAAAGGGCACAAACTCGATTCGATAGTTGTCGCCTCCGATGGTAACGCCGCCAGCCTTATTGATAGTGTCCCCCCAAATTTGGCAGCCGTAGAAGCCAGGGCGCCCCCAATCTGAGGTGGCGCCCGAAAGAGGAGCTAGTATGCCAATTTTTACGGTTTTCTGGGCTGCGCCTAGTACGCTTGTAGGTAGGCCTGCGCCTAGTAGTGCGCTACCAATAGCTGATGTAAAAATAAACTTTCTTCGTGTGACGCCCATAACTTTAAACTCCTAATCTAGATATATTGGGGCGGGCCATTAAGCGTCCGAACACTGTAAGTGCTGCGGTCAGCTATTTTTTAGAAATGACAATGCTCGAGATTTTTGTACGAATTCGTACAAACTTACTGAAAAGCCCTAACAAAATTAGATAAGAATTATCATTGTTAAATTTTGTATTAGCATTTAGGTGTTGTCATCGTGGCAATACGCCGTAATAAGCCTTAATTATAAGGCATGTAGCTATAATGTTGAATATATTGTTTTGGCATAATAATAGAATAATTGAATGGTTGTTCAGCGTTATTTTGGCCGGGGAAAATCCTGCCTTCAAGCAAGCAGGAAGCCGAAATAAGCAGCCAAATTCATTATAGGTATTAACTTTGGCTCGGATTAATCTGGTGAAAGTGTTGGCTGTGACCTGTTTTGCCTGCACCTTTTTAGGCGTCTTCGCTTTTTATCTTTGCCATACAGGCTCTGTCGCATGATTTTTCATACCCTTCCATTGCAGGGCATTCAGTAACGTCTTTTACGCGTGTGATAACGACTCCTTCGACTTCAAACTTTGCTGCGCATTCCCGTTTCCTGTTTGGGCACCAGATTGTCTTTTCAATAATTCTAGGCTTAGGGTTCCGAAGCTTATAAAAGAGTCGCGAAAAAAAACCTATAAAACCTGAAGGGTGAGGAGGTTCAGGTGACGCGCTGGCGGATTGTGGTGATTTATCTTTATTCATTATTTTTCTCCTGTGCGCCTTCAGATGTTATCCGTTAGGCGCGGTTATCTATTATTTCTTTGCTAATTTCTGCTCATATTCGCAGGCTGATATGAGTCTAGTGCCATAATTTTCAACCCGGCTGTATAAGTTGGTGCTATGGGTAGCAGCTTTGTATAAATGATACTACGTGCGAATTTTTACGAATTCACGCCTGCCTGCTAATAAACCCTGTCTAAATCGATCTGTCATGATCTATGTCAATAAAATTGTATGATCGTTCAATATAATTCTTTGGAAGCTATGCTTGAGTGTTCCGTATTTAGAGGTCTATGTACTAATATAGGTGGTTTTGTTATATGTGTGCATGATGTTCATTGTATGATGATACAGTATTGGCGTGCTTGTCTAGACTCGGTCGCCAAGTAAGCCGAGAACAGAAATAAACAGACCAATTCGGTTTGTTTACCGGCAAAAGAGGGCGTTAATAAAGAGAGTAAAAGGAGCACGATTAACCTGGTTCACAGTATTTGCTCGAATGGGTATCCGTAGCTAACGAAGTTCCGGGACGATCCGCGTACTTATTTTCCCTGCATTAGGAAATGGAAGCCCGAGCCCTGTAGGGGTGAGGCCTCCCTGCCAGGTTTATTTGCGTAACTTATATATAAACATGCCGTTAAGAGTGAGATTGGGCGTAACGTTTTAGCATCAAAATTGGAGAGAATATGAGTACTTTATTTGAAAAGTTGGGTGGGGCTGAGGCCCTAAGTGTGGCAGTAGATAAGTTTTACGTAAGGGTGTTGGCCGATAATCGGATCAAGCATTTCTTTAATGGAACTGACATGAAGAAGCAGGCAGGTCATCAGAAGATGTTTTTAACCTATGCATTTGGTGGCATCGACTCTTATCCTGGTCTCGGTATGCGAGCAGCTCATCAGAAACTGGTCGACGAGCAGGGTTTGAGCGATGAGCACTTTGATGCAGTGGTTGACAACCTCGCTGCGACGTTGACTGAAATGGGTGTGGCCAGTGACCTGATTGAACAGGTAGCTGCAGTGGCTGAAAGCACGCGTAAAGACGTGCTGTGCCGTTAACGGTTTGTATAGATCGCTTGTTCACAGAAACGTCATTTTTAAATCGTCAGATAAGTAAAACTATGAAAATTGGTGATAATGTAAATGAAACTGTTTTCGCCATAAACTAAGTACGGACAAGTAGAATCAGGAATAGAAACCACGGAGAGTTAATTTAAAAAGAGTTGCAGCCTTTTACTCTGGCAGGGGTCGTTAGCGCAGAGAAAAGGCGAATACTTTCAAAATTAAGGGTTATCTATTTGCGAATTTAAAAACGCTACGGAAACGGTGGGGCAGTGTATTTATGGCATTAGTTGTGTTTATTGGCGCTATACCTATGAATAGGACTTTAGGTAGCTTGAATACCTCCAGGTAATCACCTCTAAGAGCTTCCCGTCTCGAAAATAGAATTGTCTTAATCTTTATTCTTATTTATATCGAATTGTCTCAAACTAATTGTAATTGTCTTAATTTCTATTGTTACGGGACACAGTTATAAAGCCCGCCCACAACACCAGCCGCTGGCCCAGGCCCATTGGAAGTTGAAACCGCCGAGGTGGCCGGTTACATCCAGCACTTCACCGATAAAATACAGTCCCTTCACATTTTTTGCTTCAAAGGTTTTTGAGCTGATTTCGTTGGTATCAACGCCGCCCAGGGTCACTTCGGCTTTTTTGTAGCCTTCGGTGCCGCTGGGGATAAATTGCCAGTTTTGGAACAGGTTGGCGATGTGTTCAAGTTCGCTGTGTTTGTAGGTTTGCAGCGGTTTTTGGGTGTCTGTTTCGTGGCAGAAGCAGTTAACCACTTGCTGGGGGAAATACTGCTGCAGGATGGTTTGCAGTTGTTTGTTGGGGGAGCTTTGTTGATGATTTTTCAGCTCCTCGAACAGGTCGATATTGGGCAGGCTGCAGACGGTGATGCTGTTGCCGGGCTGCCAATAGGATGAAATCTGTAACACTGCGGGGCCGCTTAAACCCTTGTGGGTGAACAGGATGTTTTCGTAGAAGGATTTGTCGTTACATTCAATGCGCGTTTCGATACTGACACCGGCCAACCCATCAAAACGTTTTTTCTCTGGGCCATCGAAGGTGAAGGGCACCAGCCCCGGAGCGGTGGCGGTTACCTTTAAGCCAAACTGTTGAGCGATGCGTAAACCAAAGTCGCTGGCACCCATGGTCGGAAATGACATAGCACCGGTGGCGATGACCAGGGCATGGCTTTGAAAATCTTCCAGCGGACTGCGGATTAAAAAATCGCCGAGATCATTTTTTTCGATGCTCTGAATACTGCAATCTAGCTTGATTTTGACGTCCAGTTTGGCGCAGCGTTCCAGCAGCATACTGAGGATGGCTTCGCTTTTATTGTCGCTGAACAGTTGGCCGAGTTTCTTTTCAGTCCAGGGTAAAGCGGCAGCATCAACCTCGGCGATAAAATCCCATTGCGTATAACGCTTGAGCGCAGATTTACAAAAGTGCGGGTTGTTGCTTAAAAAATTGGCAGGTTCGGTGTAGAGGTTGGTGAAGTTACAACGGCCGCCACCACTGATGAGAATCTTTTTACCGGCCTTGTTGGCATGATCGAGAATCAATACCTGCTTGCCCTGCTCGGCAGCGGAAATAGCGCACATCAAGCCAGCTGCGCCGGCACCGATAATAATAACCTGTGAAAACATGGAGTGGTTCATCGCAGAAAATAAAGCGGCATTCTAACAGACTTTAGGGCGCTATTTGATGCTGCCGTGGAAAGGTTGTTTGTACGTGTGTGAAGGCGGTGAACGGGAAGGGGGGAAGGGGAAATTGACCCTGAACCAGCTTGACTGATACAGGGCCAGACTCGCTTATTCTTTGTCGCTTACACTCGCCGCTGCGGTGTTGAGCTCTTCTTCAGCATCATCTTGTGCTGCTTCTTGCTCTGTTTGGGGGGCAGGAATTGCACCGGCAGGGCAGGCGGCATCTTCACGAGACAGGTCGCAAACGAAGATGTTCTTCATGCGTTCTGTCCAGATTGCAACGTCAGTTGGGTCGACTTTACCGCGCCAGCCTTTTTGAACATGGTAGATATGGCGCTCACCCATAACGATCAGGTGAATAATACGTGCTTCAGGATCACGAGTTTTCAGGCAAGTAGTGCTCCACAGCATCATGGAGTAGGGCGTTGTTACAGCGCTTTCCATATCAATGGATTCAAAGGAATCACAAGACCGACGACCAGGGAAGTCATAGCGATTACGCATATGATCGAGACCGTTTTCAGATTGGTTGTAGATGTTGACCATGTAGAAATCGTCATAGACTCTACCCTTGGCGCGCATGTCTTTTTTGAACCACACCAGACTTTTCGATTCGATCACGTCTTTGTTATGGACTTCCCAAATTTCTGGATCGGGCTCAAAGGCGATCAGTTTTTCGCCGCCGGGTTGCTCGATACCGGCAAAGGCCGTGGTGGAAAGTAGGCCTGTTAACAACAGGGAAAGGACAACACGAATTTTCATAATAGCGATACCTGTACAGCAAAGTGGACTTCTGCGAGTCCGTTTAAGTCGGCAAAGTGTACTAACCCAACGGCTTTATTGGCAAGGGCTGTTTCATGCGCTTAAAAAGTAAGCGCTCATACACGTTCGTTTTTCAGAGCTTCCTCTGACACAGAGTAATCATGATGGGGGCGCATTTTCACGTTTCAATGATGGACGTATACTCGATGTCATCTCTTTACGATTAGCCATATCAGATATGGTTCGACCCGATGGGCGCGAGGAAGTGCATTATGTTAAAAGCTATTTCGGTGTTTAAGTCTTTATTGGTACTACTGATTACAGGCACGTTGTCAGGGCAAATTGCGGCAGCAGAAAAGTCCTGGTTTGAGACCGGAGCTGGGTTGCTGGATTCTTTTTTGGGCGGCAAGGAAAGCAGTAAAGAAAATAGCGGCGAAGTTGCGGAGTTAAGCACTGCTGACGTTGTTGATGGTTTAAAAGAAGCGTTAAGGGTCGGCACGAAAAGAGTGGTTGGACAGCTGGGCCAAACGGATGGTTTTAATACCGATCAAGCCATTCATATACCGTTGCCATCGCAGCTCAACACGGTAAAAAATGTGCTCGATCGGGTGGGCATGGCTGGCTTGATGGATGATCTGGAAACCAAACTTAATCGGGCGGCCGAGGCCGCGACGCCGGAGGCCAAAGCACTGTTCCTGGATGCGATTACTGACATGAGCTTTGAGGATGCCAAGCGGATTTATAACGGCCCCGATGATGCCGCTACGCTGTATCTACGTGAAAAAATGGCTGCGCCTTTGGGTGAGGCGATGCGGCCATTAATCGAGAACAGTTTGTCAGAAGTAGGTGCTGTGCAAGCGTATGATAGCGCCATGGGACGTTATGAAAATATTCCCTTTGTACCTGATGTGAAGGCGGATTTAACCGACCATACGGTGGCGAAGGGCATGGACGGTATTTTTTATTACCTGGCGCAGGAAGAGGCGGCGATTCGTAAAGATCCACTCAAGCGCAGTACAGAATTACTGCGCAAGGTGTTCGGGGGTTAAAGAGGGAAGAAGACTTCAGGCGTTAGATCAACGTTCTGTTCATTATCACTGAATGACACCTCGCCATCCTGCATGCTGATATTAAGCTGCATGGTACGTTGCGACATGCTGCCGAGTATTTCGGTGGCGTCCTTGGGCAGGTTAATAATGCGCAGGTTGCGGAAACGGTTGAGGTGTTTGGCATTTTGATCCCACCAAATTTCCGCACCACGACCACCGTAGCAATAAACGATGACCTGTTTCGAACGCCCGCAGGCTTTGCGGATGCGTTTCTCATCGGGCTGGCCCAGCTCAATCCATAACTCGATTTCATCGCTGAGGCTTTTTTGCCACAGCTCCGGCTCGTCGTCACTGCTTAAGCCCTTGGTAAACTGTAACGCCTCGTCAGCATTCAGCGCAAAGGCCAGTAGGCGAATCATCATGCGCTCGTCAGTTTCTGAGGGGTGACGCGCCAGTACCAGCTGGTGGCTGTGGTAATAATGCGTGTCCATGTTGGCGATATTCAATTCCGCTTTGAAAACAGTTGCGCTGAGGGCCATGAGAGGGACTCATTTTGAGTAAGTTAAAGAGGCTTGCTATGGTGTTTTGATAGCAAAGAGCGGGCAGTTTACCGTATCATTCGCGCCTATAGATAGATAAATCAGAAGTGAGGAAATTTGTGTCAAAAACATCCTTTGTAGCGGGACAACGTTGGATCAGTGATACCGAGGCCAGCCTGGGGCTGGGCATTGTGCTGGAGATAGCCAATCGGCGTGTCACGTTAAGTTTCCCGGCTGCTGCCGAGCAGCGCACCTATGCGATGGATAACGCACCAATTTCACGAGTGACCTATCAGGTCGACGATTTTGTCAGCAGCATGGATGGCCTGCGTTTTAAGGTCACTGAAGTGATCGAAAACCATGGCTGCCTGCTGTATCGCGGTTATGACGAAGACGAGCAGCTGATGACTTTGCCGGAGCTGGAACTTGACAGTTTTGTTCAATTCAGCACACCACAGGCACGTATGTTTGCCGGACAACTGGATAATCTGCAGCGCTTTAATTTGCGCTACGAGACACTATCGCATTTGCGTGAACATCAATTGTCGACGGTGAATGGCCTGCTCGGCGCACGCGTACAGTTATTACCGCATCAGCTTTATATCGCCAATGAAACCGGCAAGCGCCATGCGCCACGTGTTTTACTGGCCGATGAAGTGGGACTGGGTAAAACCATTGAAGCCGGTCTGATTCTCCATCAGCAATTGGTCAGCGGCCGTGCCCGCCGTGCCTTGGTGGTGGTGCCCGATAGTCTGGTACATCAGTGGCTGGTGGAGATGCTGCGTCGCTTTAATCTGCACTTTACCATTCTTGATGAAGCACGTTGTTTGGCTTTAGCTGATACCCAAATCGAGCCCGATTGGGATGATGAGCTGACACTGCTGACCGATGAATTGCAAGAACACGATGAAAACCCCTTTGAGTCGGCGCAGCTGGTGCTTTGCTCGCTATCTTTTCTAACTGAAAACCCAAACCGTTTAGCACAGGCCGAGGCCGCTGGCTGGGATTTGCTGCTGGTGGATGAAGCGCACCATTTGCAGTGGAGCGAGCAGCAGGTCAGCGCGGAATATCAGTGTATTGAAACATTAGCGAAGGTGGCCTCCGGTCTGTTGTTGCTAACGGCAACACCGGAACAATTAGGTCTGGAAAGCCACTTTGCGCGCTTGCGCTTGCTGGATCCGGATCGCTATTACGATTTGCAAAAATTCCGCGATGAAGAAGCTAATTATCAGCCGGTGAACACGCTGGTTGAAAAACTGCTGGCCTTGAATGAAGCGGCGATCGAAATCACTGCCAATGATGAACTGTTTGCAGCACTGCCCGAATACGTGAGCGCTGGCAATGTTGTTGCCCTACAAGCTGCGCTGACGAGCGATTCTGCCGAGCAGGTGAATGAGGCTGTTGAACTGATTATTCGCGGGCTGTTGGATCAACACGGCACCGGTCGTGTGCTGTTTCGTAATACCCGCAGTGCGGTGCCGGGCTTCCCCGAGCGACAACTGAATATCCATCCGTTACCCGCGCCTGAGTTCTATGAAGATTTGGCGGAAGATGCCTCGCTGGAGAAACTGATAACCCCCGAGCGTGTGTTGGCGGGTGATCTGGATGATGGCTGGATGCAGTACGATACACGCGTGGATTGGCTGGCTGACTGGCTGACAGAACACCGTGACGACAAGGTGTTGCTGATTTGTGCGCACGCCAGCACAGCGATTGCGTTGGAAACCCATTTGCGCCGTTATCGAGGTGTTACTACCTCGGTGTTCCATGAAGAAATGGATCTGATAACGCGTGATCGTTCGGCAGCGTATTTTGCGGATGACGAAGAGGGCGCGCAAATTCTGATCTGTTCAGAGATTGGCAGTGAAGGTCGAAATTTCCAGTTTGCCCATCATCTGGTGCTGTTTGATTTACCGCTCAATCCAGATTTGCTGGAGCAGCGTATTGGTCGTCTCGACCGTATTGGTCAGCGTCATACCGTGCAGATTCATGTGCCGCATTATGAAAACAGCGCGCAGGCGGTATTGGTGCGTTGGTACGATGAGGGGTTAAACAGTTTTCGTGCCGCCTGTGCGGCTGGCCAGTTACTCAGTGATACCTTTTACGAACAGATGGCATTTGCGTTGCAACAACCGCATAACGCCACCTTGTGTGACAATTTAGTCAGCGATACCTTGGCCCTGCGGCTGGAAACCGAACAACGCATGCAGCAGGGACGTGATCGCCTGCTGGAACTAAACTCCTGTGATCAAACGGCGGCCGCTGAGTTGATTGAACAAATTGTTGTGCAGGAACGCAGTCACGAGTTAAGCCATTACATGGAACGTGTGTTTGATCTCTATGGTGTTGAACAGGAACGTCACAGCGCCCACAGCGTGGTATTGCAGCCGGGCGATCATATGCACACGGCGCATTTTCCGGGTTTGCCAGAAGGTGGCGTAACGGCGACTTTTCATCGCGAATTTGCGTTATCACGCGAAGATGTGCAGTTTTTAAGCTGGGAGCATCCCATGGTGACGGGTGCCATGGATATGGTGATCAGTGAACAGTTTGGCAATACCTCGGTAGCCACCATCAAGCTTGGGCCGATCAAACCCGGTACGATATTGCTTGAAGCCGTGTTTGTGATGCAGTGTGCAGGGCCGACTGCCCTGCAGTTATTTCGTTATTTACCCTGTACCACGGTGCGAGTATTAACGGATCAGAAGGGTTCACAGCTGGGCAAAGTGCTGAGCCATGACAAACTTAAGCAGCTGATAAAACGGGTTCCCAAAGGTACCGCGCGGGAACTGATTCGTCATGCTCAGACCGAGTTAATGCCGATGATTAAAAATGCCGAAGCCAGTGTGGCCGATCAACAGCAACAACTGATTGATGACGGCATGAAGAAAATGCAGACGCAGCAGCTGGGCGAGTTACAACGTCTTGAAGCGTTGTCGGTCGTGAACCCGAATATTCGTCAGCAGGAAATCGATTTACTGCGCGAGGAAACAGAAAGTCTGGGACAGTATTTGCAAACGGCACAGCTTAAATTGGATGCCCTGCGCGTCATCGTAGCGGTTTAAGGATGTGTTGTAGGTCAGGCTCAGCGTGCCCCGCTTTATCGGCTATCAGCCTGACGCGTAAGACTAAAGTCTTACCTACCTGCTTTGTTGTTTTTGTGCGCCATTTAGAATTTTTGAGAGCTAATTAAGATGTATGTTTTTTCAGTAAACGCTATCGCCAAAGAAGCCGTAGACGGAATCGCTCAGGGCCAGAACGTGCCCTTTATTGTGTATATCAATGCGCCAAAACTGGAGGGTGCTGAAAAGCTTTGTACCTTACAGTTGTTACGTGCCGGTTTTCATCAGGTGAGAATAGAAAAACACAAAAAGATTGCAGCACGGGTGTTGAAGGATAAAAAAATGGTGGCGGCTCATGGTGGTTTGAAAGAAGCGCTGGAGAAGGGCTATTCGATTCATGTCTTTGATGAAGACTAACCGCTGAAGTTTATTTTCGGGCGAAGAAAACCATCGGCAGAATGGCAAATTTAGCGGGATGCCTTGAAAGGCAGTTTGCACAAAATAAAAACCCCGCAATCAGCGGGGTTTTTCGTAAAGCTCTACTTAGGCAATGGTTACCTGAGTAGCTTGAGGTCCTTTAGGGCCTTGCTCGGTTTCAAAGTTAACCTGTTGTCCTTCCTGGAGCGTTCTGAAACCTTCTGTTTGGATCGACGAGTAGTGAACGAAAACGTCTTTGCTGCCGTCTTCTGGAGCGATGAATCCAAAACCTTTGGATTCGTTAAACCATTTAACAGTGCCAGTAGCCATGAAAAAAACCTCTAAAAATTAGATCAAAGATTAAAACGCTGCGAAGATTTATAGGCAAACCAGGACTGCTGAAGAGCAAATTCTGAAGCCCTTGATCGTGCAGGCGCCAATAATCTTATAATAAAGGTTAAAAAAAACAGCACCGGATTTAAAAAACCTGAGTGCTGTTTGATCTAGCGCAAGTGACGGGTAAAACGCTATGGCAGGTGCAGTTTTCCAGCGCCTGGCATGCCGCCGCCCATTGCTCCGCCCATACCGCCCATGCCTTCTTCGCCAGGAATAACAATTTTGTTAGCCTGTTCGCGCTGCATGTCTTCGATTTGTTTGATGGTCGTTTCAGCGGTTTGCTGAGCCAGCTCTGCAAACTGTTCAGCCGCTTCGCCAATGTTGGCTGCTTCAATTTCAAAGTTGATCGGCAGCGGGCCAGCAGCCGTACGCATTTGTGTTTCACCGAGATAAATTTTGCTACGGCTTGAATCATCTTCACCGGAGGCCAGTACCGGCGTCATGACATGAATGCTGCCGATACGACGGTCGGTAAACATTTCTTCACGGTAAAGACTGTTTGGATCCATGCCTGGGTTGTTGCTGGATTGTTCTTGTTCGCTCATTAGGTTCTCCGAATTGGGTAAGCTGAGTCAAAGTGTTGCTTCAAGTAAAAAAGGCTATATATTACCTACTCTTGGACTTAACGGATAGTGATTCACTATGCGTATCAGGTCAGTGTGTACTGAGATAACAGGATAGGAAAACTGTAGTGAATGATATAAATCCGGAATCGGAACAAACCCCTGAAGAAGATGTGCGGGTTAAGCTAAATAAAGAAACAGGAAAAATTGGGTGGCTTGAGCTTGAGAAACACTTTGCCTCGGGCAACGTGGTCTATGTGTCGCCTGAGCTGGATTTGATCGAAGTGGCCTATCAGGTTTCGCAGGATAATAAAGCGGTCGTTGAACCGTGGGTTAGTGCGCAGCAGTTGTCACCCGCAACGGATGCTCAGGCTGTGCAATGGCACGACCAAAATACTGAGTTATGGGCGGTGGTGGTAGCGCCGTTGGTGCTGGTGCAGCCGGTTAAACAGTAGTTTCCTATTTTGTTATCTTGCTTGTCCTCGTGTGGCGGGGAACCGGCGGGAGAGATCTTTAAGATTGGAAAGATTTCTCACCTGCTTCCGAAATGACATCACTTGCAATGCTTGGCTAAAAACCGATCCAGCGCATTGGCAAAGGCCTGTCTATCCGTGTGATTAAGTGGTGGTGGTCCGCCACTGACTTGGCCGGTACTTCGTAACTCTTCCATAAAATTACGCATGGTTAACCGCTGTTTGATATTTTCAGTGGTGTAGAAATCACCGCGTGGATTAATGGCGTGGGCTTCACCTTCAATGACTTCTGCGGCCAGTGGAATGTCGGCCGTGATGACTAAATCTCCGGGGCTCATGTGCTGCACGATATAGTTATCGGCGACGTCAAAACCAGCGGGGACCTGCACGGTGCGTATTAACGGTGAGGGCGGGACTTTCAGTGGTTGGTTGGCAACCAGAATCAGTTCGACCTGTTTGCGGCCACAGGCGCGGTAGAGAATTTCTTTAATGACGCCAGGACAGGCATCGGCATCAATCCAGATTTGCATCTTTTAAGATTTTCCTGATAGGTCGTTTCTAAAAAGAGATTTTTACGTGAAATGATAAACCCACCTTCGGCTGTGCGAAGGTGGGTAAAAGGCTTACTCGTACGTGCAGAGGTAGGCTGTTTCAACTTCAACTTTCAGGTAGAAAGTTTCGTTAGCTGCAACGGTAAAAAATTCACCAGCAGAGTATGTGTTCCAGTCTTCGCTACCAGGCAATTTAACAATCAGCGCGCCGCTAACAACCGTCATGACTTCTTTCTGGCTGGTGCCGAATTCGTATTCGCCGATGGCCATAACGCCAACAGTGGCAGGCAGAGTTGCGGTTTGGAAACCAATGGAAGTTACTTTGCCGTCAAAATATTCGTTTACGTTAAACATTAAGATTTCCTTTAGTCTTTTTTAGGTTTTGGTTTGCTTTTTGACTCGTCTTTGCCTTCGATGCTGATGCGAATTGGGTGGTTACGCACGCGTACTTTTTTCAGGTGGTTGAAGATTTCCTTGGGCATGCCGTCTGGCAGCTCAACGGTGCTGTAATCATCCTGAATGTTGATGCCGCCAATGTAAGCGCTATCGATGTCCGCCTCGTTGGCAATCGCGCCGACGATGTCACCCGGTGTTACGGAGTGTTCACGGCCTACTTCCAAGCGGTATGTTTGCATGACGATGCTTGGGTCAGTTTTAGACGCGCGGCGTTTGCTTTCACGAGGTTCGCGTTTACTTTCACCACGATCTCTTGAATCTCGGCTTGGGCGGCTGTCTCTCGAATCTGGACGAGAACCACGTGAGTCACGACGTGAATCTCGGCCACCGTCACGGCTGTCTCTGCGGCCATCACGGTCGCGGTCTCTGTCCTGACGCGGCTTGTGCTTAGGCTCAGGTGCAACCTCTAACGGACGATCTTTTTGCAGCATGTAGGCAAAGGTGGCAGCGATTTGCTGTGCATCACACTCAAGCTCGGCTGTCAGTTCAGTGATCAGCTGGTCGAAAAACGGCTTAGGCGTTTCTGACATGGCTTCGATCAGGGTCTCTTTGAAGCGTTCTTTACGCTGTGCGGCCATTTCAGCCGAGCTTGGGAACGTCATACGATCGATGGGCTTGCGGGTGGTACGTTCGATCGTTTGCAGCATGCGGCGTTCTCGGTTGGCGACAAACAGAATCGCTTTACCTAAACGGCCGGCGCGACCGGTACGGCCAATACGGTGAACGTAAGTCTCGGCATCGTAAGGAATGTCATAGTTGATCACGTGGGAGATACGCTGTACGTCCAAACCACGGGCGGCAACGTCAGTCGCGACCAAAATGTCGATTTTGCCATTTTTCAGCTGGGCGATGGTTTTTTCTCGGATGGACTGGCTTATATCACCGTTGATAGCGGCACAGGAGTGGCCGCGGGCAATAATCTTTTCAGTCAGCTCCGTGGTGGCGCCACGGGTACGTACGAAAATGATGATGCCATCGTAATCTTCCACTTCCAGAATACGTGTCAGGGCGTCCATTTTCTGGCCCATGCCGCTAACCATCAGATAACTTTGATCGATGGTATCAACGGTGGTGGCCTTGGATTCAATCTTGATGTGTTTAGGATCTGTCAGGAAGCGTTGAGATACACGACGGATCGGCTCAGGCAATGTTGCAGAGAACAGCGCTGTTTGTTGCTCGCCGGACGTGTGCGACAAAATAGTTTCAACGTCATCAATGAAACCCATGCGCAGCATTTCGTCGGCTTCATCAAGCACCATCACTTTCAGATGATCCAGTTTCAGACTCTTGCGACGCAGGTGATCCAGTAGACGACCTGGCGTGCCAACCACAACCTGTGGGCCGCGTTTGAGCTGCTTGAGCTGGTTCACGATATCCTGGCCACCGTAAACAGGCAGAACGTGGAAGTTTTTCAGGCAAGAAGCGTAGGTTTGGAAAGCTTCGGCAACCTGAATGGCCAGCTCGCGAGTTGGCGCCAGCACCAGTACCTGCGGCTCGTTTAGCTTGGCATCGATTTGCGACAGAATTGGCAATGCAAAAGCAGCGGTTTTACCGGTACCTGTTTGTGCCTGGCCGATAATGTCGCAGCCTGTCATTAGCGCAGGAATCGCTGCGGCTTGGATTGGGGAGGGTGTTTCATAACCCACCTTTTTCAACGCATCTAAAACGGGCTTGGATAAGCCTAGATCGGTAAAGGTAGCTACTTCAGTAGTGGGTTCAGTTGTTGTTTCTTCGGACATGTCGGGCGCCTGTTCAGCACTACTAAACTGTGGCTCGACAGGTCGGTAGCGGTATTCAAAATTCGGGCGCGTATTCTACCTTATTTCTTGGTAAAACAGTGAGTTATTTTGATCTGGTAGCGTGCTTTATAGGAGTTTTTGGCGATTTTTTACTGAAAATTAGGCGGCTGCTTTAATAAACTCTTTGAGTGGACAGGGTTTGGCAATGCCGTAGCCTTGTGCAAAATCGACCCCCATGAGTTGCAACTGCTCCTTAATCGCATCGTTTTCAACAAACTCGGCAATGGTTTTTTTACCCATCAGGTGACCGATGTCGTTGATACTACGTACCATGGCAAGATGAATAGGGTCGTCGAGAATATCGCGAATGAAACTGCCATCAATCTTAAGGTAATCCACGGGCAGGCTTTTTAAATAGGCGAAAGATGACAGGCCGCTGCCGAAGTCATCAAGTGAAAAACTGCAGCCAATATCCTTTAACTGGCTAATAAAAGAACAGGCGTCTTGCAGATTGCTGATAGCCGCCGTTTCTGTGATTTCAAAATTGATTTTATTCTGTAGAGTTGGATGTGCGGTGATCAGTTGAGAGATGGTCTGCAGTACTTCTTTATCACCCAAAGATAAACCTGACAGATTGATACAGAAGCTATCAAATTCGTTCAATAGCAGGGTATTTGTCGATAACTGGTTAAAGGCAGATTCGATAATATAGCGATCCAGTTTTGGTGAAATGCTGTAACGCTCAGCGGCTGGCAAGAAGGCCCCGGGAGGTATCAAACTACCATCATCATTTTGATAACGAACCAACAATTCCAGGTGTTTCTCTGGAGAGCGGCTATTTAAACTGACAATTTCTTGACCAAAAAGTATAAAGCGCCGATCGGCAATGCCGGAGTGGATTCGTGAAATCCAATTCATTTCCGTCTGATGTAGAGCTGTGATGCCGTCTCCTTTTTGATGGATCTGAATGCGGTTTCGGCCCTTATCTTTAGCCATGTAACAGCACGTGTCGGCTTCACGCAGAATGTTGCTTACGCTGATGTCGGTATGGTCAATGTTAACCACACCGATACTGACGGTAATTTTAAATTGACGCTTTCCCCAGACAAAATTGAATTCATCGATGGCCAAGCGCAGTTTGTCAGCAATATGGCTGGCATCATTCGGCGAACAGTATTGTAAGAGTATGGCAAATTCGTCACCTCCGAGGCGGGCGATACTGTCATGTTGGCGTACCTGCTCTCGCATAATGTGACCCAGCTGAATTAGGAGCTGGTCTCCGGCCATGTGTCCGCTGGTATCGTTGATGACTTTAAACTGGTCCATGTCGATGAACAAAACGGCATGTGTTTCCTGATTATCGTCGCCTTGGTTTAATGTATTTTCCAGTCGGCGTTCAAATTCGTGGCGGTTAATCAGACCTGTCAGCATGTCGTGGCTGGCCTGATAGCTCAGTTTTTCGGATAACCGACGGGAGTGGGTAATATCGCGGGTGGTTGCCAGATGGGAGATGATCAGGCCGTTACCGTCGCGCAAGGGGACAGCATGACTTTCCACATTTTTGCGGGTTCCCTTGAGGCCAATAACATCGTATTCGATGATTTCGGACTGCCCCTCAAAGATACGCGCGTTAAAGTCGATATAAAGCTGACGGTGTTCGGGTGCAATTAAATCGTAAACAGATTGGCCTTGCACCTGCTCAATATTATCTGCTTCAACGATTTTTAAACCGGCCGGGTTCATGTCCTGCAATAATCCATCACGGGACACAGTTTTTACGCATTCTGGTGTGGAATGGATAATCTGTGACAGCTTTTGGCTTTTCTCAAGAAGGGATTTTTGCTGTTTTTCAACGCCTAGAAAGGCCAAGGAACATGCCATGCCAGTGATAAAAATGAACAACGATGAGCCAACGAGAAACAGAGTTTCAACGGGCCCGTATGTAACCAGCTCGTGTAGGTAGCCATGTTGCTGATTAATAAATACATCGATGTCTGGGGCCAATAGCCATAGCAGTGGGATGAGGGCGAAAGTGGCTAGGCTCAGTTTAAAACGGATCAGCTCTTGAAAGCTGATATTCCTAACTAGCTCAAAAAACAATGATGATTTTCGCATGTACGTCGTATCCATGACTGCTCTTCACTAAAGGAGCGCGTTGAAAAATTTAAAAGTAATTTTTGTTCTTTAGCTTACTTGATCGTGATTTCGATATTTGCCACAACCTGACGGACAAGTGTAGACGTATTTATTGAAATGTTTGCCAATAATTGAAGGTAAGGGTTTTTAAAGTGTTAAAAGCTATTGTTGCTAGTACATTGCTAATTAGGCGGATTCGGATAATAAGTGCAATTTCTGAGGAAGGCGGCCAGCTGATATGGTTCGTCACTTTTCTCGCCAAAGGAAAATGCCTTAATGAGCTACCATCACCTTCGATAACGGCCTTGAGTTTGCCGACCATGCCACGATTGCTGAAGGTTTGGGGGCTGATATTTACTTCGCTCACCCCTATGCATCATGGGACCGTGGTATCAATGAAAACACCAATGGCTTGATTCGACAGCATTTTCCCAAAGGAACCGACTTTAACCAAGTCAGCGATGAACAGGTTCAATGGGGCATGAACCGATTAAACAACCGACCCAGAAAAACACGGGGCTGCAAATCTCCCAATGAATTATTTATGGGGCAGCGAGTAGAGTTACTGGCTGCGTAACCGAATTGCATTTATTACTTGAAAGCACGTTATTCTTCTCGCTGTAGTTCTTCAGAAAACCGATTTTAATAGTCGAGCGATTTCTTGTTAGCTTTAAATAAATCAGAAGCGGTCATAATTCACTGTTTCTAGTTTTATTTGGCGATTTTATCGTTACGGGTCTTGAACATAATAATCCAACAGTTCTGCAAAATGATCCTATCCCTCTTTTCTCATTGCGCGTTACGCTGTCGAATGGTGGTTAGCAAAAACTATTTTAAATAGCCAATAGCCAATAGCCAATAGCCAATAGCCAATAGACAACTCGTAGAACACGAAAGGAGGGCAAAAGATGAACATGGTCGATGTCATTATACTGATGGTCATATCAATGGCAGCTTACGCCACATTGGCGACATTGAATTGGTTTTAAGAGGCAGGAAGTGTGACTAAATCTACGCGCGCGCGGAAGGTTTATCGCCAGGCATAAGGAAGAGTTTAGTGGCTCGGTAAAAAGAGCCAAGCAAGCAATAAAAAGGGTGCCGCTTCAACTCTATTTAAATAACACAACCCCTTTTCAAATGATGGGGAAGACCTAGGTTATTCGCTCATCGCCAGCAATCTGGCGCGCCTCCACTTCTCCTCAACAACACACACGTAATGCTCACCCTCTCGCCTGTATTTTTTGACAGTATCAGCCACAGGTAAGGGAGATAGGGCAGCACCTTGCGGTACTGCTCTGGTGCTTCGTCTTTATGTTCGTTCCAGATATCCATAGGGCCTACCAGTCGATCACAGGGATAAGCTATTTCATTCGTATAGCGCCTAGTGATTTACCGCTCTTAGTATTTTAATTAATAGACACTTAACGGCTTTGAACTGGTTTGCTGTCAATCCGTGTCGATCATCTTCTAATCTTGCAAAATGCTCAGCTTGGTAGCGGATACAGCGGTTTTTATGCTTAATCCTAAAAATGTTGTCTTGTTGTTTCCGCATTTCATAGGTGTTCATTAGATTTGACCCCTTGTTTTAGTTGTAAGGTCTCGAAGCATTACCCCTTCCTGTGGGTGGAGACTTAACTTAACCACTTAAATCCATTTGGTTGGTAGTTAAGATGATAAGCGGGGAAGCCTTAATACAAGCTGAATGAACGGGTAATAATGAGGTTGGATGAACACCAAAGCTGAGGTGGCGGCCAGGAATTAGGCATGTCGCCAAAAATGGAAATCTACGCAGGCGCATAGACCAGTAATTAAGTCGACAAATTTGCCGGGGTATTCCTCAAACGCTCAAGCAGTCGAATTACTTAATGCCTCCGAACGTACCGTAAACACTGCCAAGAAAGTCGAACAGCAGGTTGTGGCACTTGTTTGCCTGGCTGCAATCAAGGGGAGGGGCTATGCAAACCTCTACAGCCCGAGAGCCGTAGACCGTCGCCCTAGGTTTTACTTGCCCGTACAAATCAGATCTCTGGCTTAATTTATTTCGGGTGAACCGGCACCGAGAGGGCAGGCCGACATTTTCAGGGTAGAGTCACATCTCTTGTCAGTTAAGGTTTTATTTTGAATATCCAAAGCGCATAGTATTTAGAAGTCCAAAGGGAAATATACGGACTAGCGGAGGACAGACGGCATGGCTAATCAATGGCTATTCAAAAGCGAAACGTACGATAACTGCAATTGCGCTGTGAATTGTGGTTGTCAGTTCAACTTGCCGAGCACCCATGGCTATTGCCAATCAGCCTTCGTCGGTAGCATCGTTGAAGGTCATTTCAACGGTACGCCGCTTGTGGGGCTGAATTGGACGGGGCTATACAAATGGCCTGGCGAAATTGCGGAGGGAAATGGCAAACGCCAGATTGTTATCGACGAACGTGCGGATGAAGCTCAACGGGTCGCACTTGAAACAATTATCTCGGGTGATGCATGCGAACCACTGAGTAATTTGTTCTCCGTATTCGCCTCCACATGCTCGGAATTTTGCGAAACTATGTTCCTGCCGATAGGTCTCGAAGCGAACCTGGAACTCAGAACCGCTAGGGTTGATATACCGGGCATCATGAGGAGCAGCGGCAAGCCGATAATCAACGAGTTTAATGGCCAACCGTTCCATATTGCGCTGGCACGTCCTAGTGGCAGTTTTGAGTTTACCTACGCAGAAATCGGACTAGGTACGACCTCGGTGACGGGTGATATGGAGATGGCATTCGAAGATTCATGGGCCCATTTTTGTGTTCACCACTTCAATCAGGATGGGCTGATCCGCGAAAGATCAAGGCTCACAGCATGGCTTGATGCATGAATGCCCGCTGCCGTGAATGACGGTGTGGGTCAAGAGTGGTCAAGTGAGTTCGAAGAATGCAAAAGTGCCGTATAACAATCAGATCCAGCAGACACGGCACCCGCGCCAGCTTATTCAAGGTGAGTGGCTGTTATTGGCACATAGGAGATGGCAGGGGATTAGGTTGCTGATTGTCATTGAATGAAAGCTTTCACCCATAAGGACAATTCTGTCTTAACAGACATGCTTGATATGTAAATTTGTTATTTTTTAATTCAACGAATAGAGAGGAGTATAAATAAAAGACTCACCAGCGATAATAAACTACAGGCTCAAGTGATGAGCTAGGGAGAAGGCCATGAAGGCCTACGCTGTTTTGTTTTGGCTGTACTCCGCATGTCCATTTTTTCGGGTGGTTTCTCCCGCTCGTGCCTTTCGTTTTATCTCATTAATAATCAATACTGTTTCTGTACTCTTTGGGGTATCGCACCGAAGCACTTCTTCGTGCCTGAAAACTTATCATTCAGGGGTGTTAAGCATTAAGGGAGGTAGGGTTATGAAAAACAAATGCGTCCCCTTTTCTCTTTTCTATAAACGTGGACGCATCACCCGCCCGAATGCAGAGGTGGCGGGGCGGGTGGCATCCACTGCGCCGCAGCGCGACTGCTGTTCTAAGCCAAGCCCTAGGCTGTCGCCGACACGCAGTTACTCCATTGCCTCAACGACCTCGTCCGTTGACAAGACCGCATTGGCAATATAGCCGTAGTTGACGATGGCTGCCTTGTAGCCGTCACCCAGCTCGGGATGTCGGGCTCCAGCCGTTGCGTCTTTGACCACTATAACCTCGAAGCCCAGCTCTAGCAGTTCACGTAGGTGGGACTCGACACAGAGATTGGCCGACATTCCCGCCAGGATAACCTTGTTAATGCCGCGTTTGCGGAGCTGCAGGGCTAGGTCGTTATTCTCTGGCCCATAGATCTTGTGGGGACTAGCTACAATGGTCTTGCCATCATCGATGTAGGGCTTGTAGCGCTCGAGCCAGTCGGCACCAGACCCTTGGAACCCATCCAGGCTGAGGGCACCACCGCGATCGAACATATTGATATCGTGCATGACCTTCTCAAGGGTTCCGCCAAACTGCCAGCCGTAGTCTGTGGGGTAGTAATAGTGGGGCGAGATAAAGACCTCGAATCCATTCTTTTTAGCAGCCAGGAAGAGACGCTCGATGTTTTCGATAGTCTTATTCTCCTTGACACTGTCGCCGACCAGTTTCCAGGTAACGCCTTTCTCACTGAGGAAGTCATTCTGCGGGTCCGTGACTACTACTGCGGTGTCATTCCTGTTGAAAGCAGCACTTTCTGTGACGGTAGCAGGTCCTGAGTTACCCGTCAGCACCGAGCTGCAACCAAGTAGGCTCAGGCAAATACTTGTGATAATTAGTTTGTTTTTCATTTTGATCTCCCTATTTCAATTATTCTTGAGGAGTCCGGGTATCAAGAAAATACCCTGCTTTTACGCTAAGGTATTTTACGCCTCTCTAAATGAAAGGTGTACTCTTGTAGCTTGTAGGAATGCTTCATCGTCCGCTTTGGGTTGTCAGCTCAACCGATCGATGCAACACACTGACTTATTTTGATTCACAAATACCAGATTGATAGCGCAACGAGAGGCTGCTCTTGGCACAGAGCGGACTGTCAGAGTTGGTCATACCCGTTCAGTGAAAGTGTCCGATAAATCATCGTCGTCGAGTATTTTGTCGTTCGCTATCACGCTAAGAGATTGGCAAATAATACTAGCTGTATCTGTTAAATTTCGTTTATCCCAGTTTCCGCAATTGCCAATCGCTGCGTTTTTTCAGCACAAAGTAAACTTATCCTGTTTTTGAGCACAGTGTCTCTGGTATGCTGTGTTTATATACAGTTATGGGCCGAAAATAACATGGAATCGGTGCGATTTGCTTAGTATGTGCTTAGTTTGCATTTTCTATTTGATTTAAAATATCGGCTTACTTTGATTAACATGTTGATCTATAAGAAAATTAATTGAATTCAGAATATCAAAGAAAAATCATCCACTGTAATCTTTCACGTCTTTCACACATTATCACTACCCCTCCTTTGTTCCCATAAAATCAATAGGATACAGAAGACGTTTGCGAACGCTTTAACATGGAGTATCCCTGAAATACGCTGTTTCATGTTTACTTATTGTTTACTTCGAGGAAAGATCATTACCTTGAGAAGGAGTGCTCCTGGTGGCAACGAAGCTCACCAAAGCCCTGCTAGTAAACTCCGTGTTTTTCCCAAGTGGTAGAGTGAGGCATTCTTCCTCCTGAAGCTTTTATTCCAGGCGCGCACAAGTGAAAGGTAAAGCGTCTAAGTGATATTGCGTGCTAAAGCAGCAAAGAGTTAAAGGCTGCTGGCAGTCGGCTTCTGCCACATTACGGACAGTGGCTCGTTTCAAGGGTTGGGATAAATATCTCGAATCTAAGAGTGATAATACTCAGGTATAGGATGCGCATCCTTGCGCAGTGCTTCCTTACAGAGAGTGTCCTTACTCTTCACTCCTTAGTGAATAAGTCTAGGTGAATCTATTGTTTGGTAAATACGTCATATGAACTAATACTTTTGTATTAGTGGTACTTGATTGAGTGACTTAAGATAGCTTTTGGGTAATACGAATGTTGATGTCCTGATCGGTCGGCGTGGGAGTAGATACGCAAATTTGCGGGTCTGCCCTATTTGTCGGTAGCCATGAGGCGCATAATAAATTCAACCTCTTAATAAATTCAATGCCAACGCTGTAATTCTATCTGGTGCGTGGAGATTTAATTCGTATCTCACGCTATAAATCCACACATCCCCATCACTTTCAACACGACCAGGCCACACACCACCCAGCACCTTTTTACGGGCGGTGCGGATATTAGGAGGGTGATTAAAACGTCTTCTAAAATGACTCCAGTGCTCAAGTGTGTCGATGTTTTGCATCGTTGGGCTCTATTCCTCAACCGTTAGATATAAACCTGCTCATGGTGAGCCTAGCAATATAATCTATCAATTAAGCCATATGCAGACAACCACGGAGCCAGTGACCGCTTCTGGCTATACAGCCTTTGGTGAGAAACTGGTTAGAGTGTCGACTGGATTGATGGTAAAGGGGCTGTTATCGATCCATAACGACCATTCGCTGGGTATGTCGCTGGAATGAAGGGGAAAATATAATTCCACCAATAATAGATCCAAAAATAATGTGGAATAAACCACTTTGGGGCTTGTCTTACGTTTAAGTATTACCTGAAACTCAAAGTGGCAATTATGGGTTATGTTTCAATAAAGAGGGCATGGTCATGATCGAATGTTTAATTAAGTACTATTTCAGTTCAGATGACAGGGTGATCCGCTTCGAAAGAACTGCAAAATTTCCGTCCTTACCATTTATTGGCTCACATCTATCCTTAAGAGCTGACCATCTTCACGTTGGAGATGTTATTTTCTGCGAAGAAGAGCCTCCTATTTTGGTGATCACTACCAAAAAATTTGCAGACTCGGAAGCGCAAAACATCATTGAGGATATGAGAGCGTCTGGATGGGACGTAGCGCACGATTCCACTATTGGAAGCAAAAAAACATAATATCTAGTCAAGTTTGTTGGCGTGGGACTATGGGTCTGTTTGGCAATCGGTCCAGAAAATGGGATCAGAGAGTTTTTGCACATGCCTAACAAGACGTTTCAACCGACCGCGCCCCACGACGGCTGAGCGTCCGCGCTGAGTGAGCGTTATTGCCGAACTCACGACTTTCCCTCCCACCCTTTATGGTTGGGTTAAAGAGGTTATGAATAAATCTATGATTATCCATTACTACTCCGACATCCTCTGTGTTTGGGCTTGGGTCGCTCAACGCCGTATTGATGAGCTGAACCATCAACTGGGGCATCAAATTGAACTGCGACACCATTATGTAGACATATTTGGTGATGTGCCGACAAAAATGGATGCTCAATGGA
>Ga0209292_1001877_pt1 | contig 25101 bp, 28 predicted proteins | sample GOMGulsemesocosm_2_FD_184634 | JGI IMG/M metagenome (GOLD analysis project Ga0209292, IMG submission 184634) | Methane-oxidizing microbial communities from mesocosms in the Gulf of Mexico - GOM9C Gulf of Mexico (SPAdes) (version 2) | ecosystem: Environmental > Aquatic > Marine > Cold seeps... | reverse complement strand
GGGTGGCATCATCTTCTGAAGAGCTGACTCTTTTCTTTGTGCTGAATAATGTTTCACTGTTACTCCACACCCTCTACTTAATTTAATGATTAAATATTAAGCGCGACAACTAGTCTGACAGAGAGGGATAACAGCTCAGTTTTTCCGTTATATTTGACTGGTGTTCATGCGGTCTAACAAACTGATGTTTTGCACCAGATCTTGTCGAGATGGGTTTATCTTTAGCGCCTTCCTTAATAGCGTCGCGGCCTGTTGGTAATTCTTTAACTCGATATATACTTGAGCATGACCGACATAAGCGCGTTCGGCAAAGTCACTTAAAGTGGCTGCTCTAACAAATAATAGCTGTGCTTGAGTATAATCTTGGTGCTGTTGATAATGCTCGGCTAAGGCAATTAAGGCGCGTCCGTTGGTCGGTGCTAGTGCAATTGCGGTTTCATATAACTTGGTGATTTGCTGCTTACTTTTGCCCGGGATGTTGGCGTGGTGCAATTTAAGTTGACTGCGTTGCAGTTGGGTTAAGTTTTTAGCGTATTTGGTGCTATGTTTTAGCAGTTTTTTAGCATCGACCCAGTGCTTTTCATAAACCAACCAACCAATAATTGATTCGATAGCCTCGAAGTGCTCGCGATTTTTACCACGATTGTTTGAAGGCTTGCGTTGCCACTGTGTTAATAATTGACTCATTAAGTCGGATGCGCGGCTAACGCTGCCATGATTTAAGTGTAATTGCGCCGTGGCAATCAAGTTGTCGGGATCTCTGTTACCTAATCTGATGGCCATTTCCATGCTGGTTAGTGCCTCTAATGGCGTGCTGTCATCTAGGGAAATTCGGCTCCGTTGTAGCCACAAACGTGCATCATGAGGCGTTTTTTGCAGCATTTCATTGATCATTGCTTTGGCCGCATGGTTGTCTTTGGCGGTGATTAGGCTATATAACAGGCCCTGTTGCCATTGCTGATTGTCAGGTTCAAGTAATAAGGCTTGTTGATAGCCAGCAATTGCCGACCAAGGCGTGCTAAGTTGCAGATTAATATAGGCTAGGTAACCAAACAACTGGGCATCGCCTTCGCCTAGGGTGATTGTTTTGACCAAGTGTTGACGAGCGCCTTGGTAGTCTTGTTGCTTGATATAAATAACCGCGAGGCTTTTGTGGGCGCGTATAAAATCTGGCAGTTTGGCAATGGCGGCCAAGAAGCTTTCTTTTGCTTGGTTATCTAGCCCTAACGATAACTGTATTTGGCCCTTAACCTGTAATAATGCAGGGCTCAGGGTCACAAGAGGCTCGGGCTGGTAGTCGGGCAGAGCAGCTTGCTTAATTGCCTCTAATGCGCCGCTATAATCTTTTTTATTGAGCAATGGTCGTAATGCTAAGGCCAAATTTTGCTCTGCTGGTAATAACTTAGCATCGCGTTGTAACAGCGGATTATTGCCAGTAGCTAGGGTCCAAACAGGTGCTAGCTGTTTTATTTGGATGTTATTTATTTGCAGCGGCTTTCTGGCTGGTTGGCTACTCTGCTGGGCGTTGGCAATTGTCGGATAGCTAGCCAATGTTAGTAAGGCGACGCACAATGAACGCTGCCATGCGACAGCAGCAGATGGTGATATTAGGTTTATTTTCATGATTTTTTAAACTCCACAGGCCAGATAAAACGCGCGCGAACGGGTTGACCATTTTTTGTTGGCACTGAAAAACGTGAGGTGCGAATAATTTTTTGAATGGGATCGAGCAATGCATCATAAGGCATTTCATTAATGTTAATTAAGGTGATATGACCTTGCTCGTCGATAAAGACATCGAGGGCGACTTTCGCTTTTTTTATCCCTTTACGCGCCAAACTGCGCGGGAATATTGCCTTAATTTTCGTCAGTAGCACCGGAACACCATCTAATTCACCCAGACCGAATGCTTGCCAGTCGATGGCCAAATCGAGATTTAAGTCACTGGGCGCATGGTTGAAATCAGGCGGTGACAACATCGGATTAAGCGGTTGTTTGATGGTTAGCTTGGTTAGATCGATAGCTGGTCCTGTGCCCGCTGCGTTTAAATCTATGGTTGGCTGACTTTTTGTGGTCGGTCGGCTAACCGGTTTTGGCGGCGGCGGTGGCGGGGTAAATGCTTGGGTGACCTTTCGCACCATCACTTTGGGTTCATATTCACTGGCAAACCAATCACCGGCGAAAATACCCAATAATGCTAGCGCCATTAGGCTGCTGCTGGCGATAAAGGCTAAGATATGAAAACGATTTATTTTGTTCTTTGCTCGCTGTGTCATGTTAAAGCGCCGTGGCAATATTGACTGAACTGGCACCAGCGAGTTTCGCTTCATCGATGACTTGGATCAGTAATTCTGTCATCACTTGTTTGTCGGCCTGAATTACCACCGCGCGCTCTCTTACTTTAAGCAGTTGGGCGATGGTATTACGCACGCCAGCAACCCCAATTGAGCTGCTGTCATACACGACATCACCTTTGCTGGTAATAGCGATCATGATGACTGTATTTTCAAGGCGCTGCGCGGAGACAGCCTGCGGTTTTTCGACTTCAACACCGGTTTCTTTAACAAATACCGAGGTCACGATAAAGAAGATTAATAGAATAAAAACCACATCGAGTAACGGCGATAAATCGATGCCGTTGTGCGTTTGCTCTAATCTTTGCTGTAAACTAGCTCGCATGTGCTGCTCCTTGCTTAGAGACTAAATGTTTTATATGGCCGAGCAGCAACCAGGCCGGGATCGCAACGACTAAACCGAGCTTAGTGGTCCATAACGCGTCGGCAATCCCTTGGCTTAACGCACCCGATTGATCTAATGCGCCGCCTAATGACATGGCATGGAACGTATCGAGTAAACCACTAATGGTGCCCAGTAATCCCAATAGTGGCAGCGCGCCAATGAATATTTCGGTTGAGCCAATCCAAGAGGCGTCCTTGAGCTGGTAATGACCAGAATGCACTCGAATAATGTAATAGGTGAGTAACTGGTAGCAGAAAAAGCCTAAGGCTAAGATGCTCCAGACCACTGGGTTATCAAAGGAATGAAATGACATGATCTATTTCTCTATTGCAAGTTGACTTAAATTAACACCACATGACTCTAATTCGCCGTAGTAAGTTTTAACCCGTCGAGAGAGCAGTGCATGGAGTAACAATGCTGGTATCGCGACGACTAACCCTAATTCGGTCGTCACTAGCGCTTGTGATATACCGCCAGAAACGGCCGCTGGATCGCCCGCGCCAAACAGCGTCATTAACTTAAAGGTTTCGATCATGCCGCTGACTGTCCCCAGTAAACCTAACAAGGGTGAGACCGCCGCTGTGATCGCGATGGCGCCAAGCCAATAATCGAGTTTATGCTTGTTGCTCAGTAAATTGGCGAACAAGCGATCATCACGCTTTTGACCTATGTCGCTGTGGCGTGCAATCTCGATCAATTGTGCTTGCATCCCTTTAGCTTGCGCAAAGAGCACCTGCGTTGCGGCCATTTTATCATCGGGTTTGGTGATTTTTTCTAACTGCGCAAAACGTTCGTTAAATGCCGGGATCAACTTAGGCAAACGGACAAATTGGATGGTTTTTGCGAGGGCGATGATTAAGGCAAAAATACCAAAAGCGACAATAGGAAATATCCATACACCACCCTTACCAACGTGATCGATAATAGACTCTTGCTGGCTATTAATCTTAAACGCGCGCGTGAGGGTTGGATCAAAAGATACCATCCCTGCACCTGTATTGATTAGCTTGATTAAGCCAGCGCTGTCTTGCGTTGATAACGTTAACTCGGCTTTATATAAGTTGGCCGCAGCGGTGTCTTCACTCTCGATAAGGCTGACAAAGCCCGCACTTTGTGCTTGATTGTCGACATACCAGGTAACAGGTCCTAATGCTAAAATTTTGGCGTTTTGCAATTCACCAGTGGGCATGACAATGCGTTTTGTCTGCCAGGTAGGCGCCATTTTATCGTTAATATTTGCCAGGTGCTCAGACAACCAGACCAATTTTTGTGTTGCTGGCACTTGCGCAGAGAAGGGCTGTTTTGAGATGTTGTGGTTAAAGCGACTTAAAATGTTCTGTTGATATTGGTTTTGTTCGATCCAGCTTTTTAAGCGTGCTTGTAGTTGTTGTAAGCTTAGGGTTTTTTCATCTTGGAGGCGTTGTGATACAGCTGCTTGATCTCGTAATTTGATGACTTTTTGTTCTTGAACTCGTAATTTAGACGCTAATTTTGTGCGTGATGCAGCGAGCTTATTTTGGCTCTTGACCAATTTCACTTGTGCCAACTTAATATCTTTTAACAGCGCAGTGATCACCTTGTTGTTGCCAACAGGTGAATCATAGGCATGACTAAAAGCTGAAAATAAAATCAAAGAAATAATAATAGCGAACTTAGTCATTTATTTGCCACCGGTTAATGAGATAGGTAATGTTAAGAATTCGGCTTCGGTTGTACGCTCGATCATTGCAATGGCCTTGAATATGGTTTCACCATCAACGTTGTCATCGCTAAGCCATTGCCAACCAGATGGGGTAGGTTGACCACGTCCGACTAAACGGCCGTCCAGCGACACATACCAGGCTTGTGACAGCCCTAGGTAGAGCTGATGAACCATGATTTCTTTGTCGCCATCGTTACTGGGTAAAATGAGTGCCGATTGAACATGACTAATCCGTTGTTCAAAATCATGCAGTTTTTCTAACAGCTCTAATAAGGTATTAAGGCGTTGGGTGGTATCAGCGCCTAAAAATTCCGATTCAGTGAGCTTGTTGTGCCATGCCTTGTGTAACGGCGGTGGTAGTTGTGGTAGTAGTTGGGTAATTAAGTGGTAATAATCGACCAAGGAGGTCTCTAACAAACCCTGTTGCGCTTCCATTTCACTCTGTGATTTAAGCAGTTGAGTACGCTTTAGTTCGACATCAGAATCATTGACGCTGGCGGTGCTTAAATCTTTTTCCAGTTGGCTTTGCTCTTGTTTTAGCAGGGTTAATCTTTGTTCTAACAAGGGTTGCTGTTGATGCCAGTCGTTGAGCATCGCATTGCGTTGTTGTTCTAGCGATAGCCATTTTTTTATCAGGCTGTCGGCTTGTTCTACGTTATTTGTTGTAGCAAAAACACTGCCAGAAGATATCAGTAAGCCCAACGCCGCCACACCAACGCTACGCGCTAAATTCCTTCTTGTTCCCATGATTACACCTTAAAATTGTTAACTAAATAGTTCAGGACTATTAGAATTCTGCGCTAATTAAACTTCCTGCATTATAATGCGAATGATTACCATTAGCAATGTGTTTTGTCCTTGACTAGGTTTAGGAGATACAATTAATTGTCAACAATTAATGGCTTATGTTTTTATATTAATCGAATGTATAAGATTCACGTTGAACAAATTGTTAGTTTGTTAGGCTTGTTGATTATTAATGGCGACTAGCTATTTGGCGTTGCTATTGACATCTCGCCTAGTTCAAGCCATGTGATGATCACAAGCGTAGCGGCACAGTCGTTAGTGTGACGGGCGCCAAGCCTATATTGGATAATTTTAAGCAAACAGTGAGATGGGTAGGCAAAACTCGAGCTCAAACTGTTCTTGTGGATCTAAAAATTGGTTTTTAAGATAGTGCACATAGGCAGGGGTTGATTGCATTTTGAACCCGGAGTTGGGCAGCCAGCCTTCCAAGATTTGGCTCAGCTGTGGCAATAGCTCGCCATATTTACCACTGAGGGGGAAGACAGCATGCAGTCCGCCAGGAATAGTCATGCTGTTGACGATGGAACGACCAACGGTCGGGGCGTCTAGCCCCAAGCAGGCAACGTAGCGACATTTGCTTAACTCGACCCACGCTGGGTTTGAATGATGCAAACCAAACTGCTGGCTAAAATCATGATTGTGCTCAACAGCCCACGCCTTGAGAATATGCCACGCACTTGCTATGGAACGATCATAGCCTTGATGGCGAACATAGGCAACGTGTCGAGGTGGCAGCACTACGATGGTATGCTTAGGGCTAGGGCGGTGCTTAATCAATCGATATTTCTCAGCAATTTCCTTATCCTTTAAGTAGGGCTTATCACCATGTAGCGTCTCATCACTTCGCCACTGGCCAGGTGAACGATTAAAAACCGTTTTAAAGGCGCGACTAAAAGAAGAGACGGAGCTAAAGCCTGACTTAGTTGCAATGGTTAACACGCTGGCACGGTGATCGAACATTAACTGATTAGCGGCAAACTCCAACCGCGTGCGCCTAATATAATGATGCACTGGCTCACCGACTACCACGCTAAATAATCGATGAAAATGTTGTTCAGAATAAGCAGCGATGACCGCTAAATCTCTGGCCAGCAGGGGTTGGCTGATATCTCGATGAATAACATAGAGCACATCATTAATACGTGATATTTGCTGGCTGGTGGGCATAAGTTCAAATAGAAAGCATAATAGGACATGTTAAACAGCATAAATGGACATGCTTTGGTTGGCAAGCTTGGTTAAACTTAATTTATCATTATTTTTAGCGATAGTCTTATCATGCAACTTGCTAGCTCATTACAACAGATCAAGCCGTCATACATTCGAGAAATATTAAGTGCTGCCAATGCTCCCGGGGTTATTTCACTAGCGGGGGGCCTGCCTGACGATAGCACATTTCCATTGGCGTTAATGGCAGAATCGCTTAAGCAACTATCTCAACGCGCCGATTTATTTCAATACGGTAATACCGCGGGATATGCGCCATTGTTGCAGTACTTTAGAAAACAATATCAACTAACATTGTCACATGATGGCATTGTTTGTACCGGTTCACAGCAAGGGCTCGATCTCATCGCGCGCGCTTTTATTAACCCTGGCGACTCGATAGTGCTGGAGGCACCAAGCTATCTAGGAGCCTTGCAAGTATTTGGTTTGGCTCAGGCAAATATTTTAAGTGTATCGCAACAGGCTGATGGTCCAAACCTTAGCGAATTAGAGACTTACTTTGCGACGAATAAGATCACGCTTTTCTATGCTGTGCCGGATTTTCACAATCCCACTGGGGTGTGTTGGTCGTTAAGCGTGCGCCAAAAAGTCGCGCAATTGTGCCAACAGTATCAGGTTACGCTTATTGAGGATGTGCCGTATCGTGAGCTGCGTTTTTGTGGACAAGCCTTGCCCCTAGTTTCCAGTTTCTGCCCTGACAGCGCGCTAGTATTACGCTCATATTCGAAAATAGCGACGCCAGGTATTCGTTTAGGGCTGGTTACTGGGCCCCGTGATTGGGTGTCGGCACTAAACCGAGTAAAGCAAGGGGCTGATTTACATTCCAGTATACCAATGCAGGCGGTTTTACTTGATTTGCTTGAGCATCCGAAGTTTGAACAACATTTAGTGAAATTACGACAGTTATATCACCAGAGGTATCAGAGCCTAACTCAGCAGATCAGCTTAAAGTTGCCTCCTCAGTGTTGTTTTAAGCCTGTCGATGGTGGCATGTTCATCTGGTTATCTTTACCGGCTTGTGACGTTAATGCCCTCGCACAGTCTGCACTTGAACAAGGTGTTGCGGTGGTGCCTAGTTCGGTGTTTTATCATCACAATGGCGATAAGCCAGCGCTACGATTAAATTTCACCAATGCAACCTCGGCGCAACTGGCGATCGCGATTGACCGTTTAGCCAAAGTTTTGCAGCAGCACTGCGGGTAGACTTTGTGGTGCTGGAGTAAAGCGCAGGCGCTTGATCAAGGTAGGGGATAGTGCAGCGGATGCATCAGCATTGTTCGCTACAATTAAATCAACGCAAAAAAAAATGGTAAACCCGTGAGAGTTTACCATTTAGAATTGTAGTTTTAGCTCAATATAAGCGCTAAAACATCAGTGCTAATTAAAGAGCAACGATGTTTTCTGCTTGAGGGCCTTTTTGACCTTGAGTTACTACGAATTCTACTTTTTGGCCTTCAGTAAGAGTTTTGAAACCGTCACCTGAGATAGCGCTGAAATGAGCGAATACATCTGGACCAGATGCTTGCTCTAGAAAACCAAAACCTTTAGATTCGTTGAACCACTTAACGGTTCCTTGTACTTTATTAGACATGATAATATCCTGTAATTTAATTGTAAATTTGCCGTATTAGGGCATGAATAGCGTAAAAACAGACTGGAACTTAGAAACTACAGAGCGACGTAATGCTAATAAAGCGACGACGTGAAGTATATAAACAAAAGGCTTTCTTTCTTGCTGCGGAGTACTTTATAGATTATTAAAATAAAAGTCAATAGCTGTGTAAAAAACGAGCTAAAAATGACGGTGGGTCAACTGGGACCGGGTCTTGGCTCTGCTAGCATCAAATTTAACCCTTCTATATTAAGGCGGATGAGCGGAGGTCTAAATATTCTCGTTTTTTAATCGTTAAAAATTGTATTCGGTTTAATATTATTATAAGTTAGTAACGTTTGTTACTAACTTATAATAATTAGAATGGCTGGAGAAAGATAATGGCAGATTTATTTGACAATCCGATGGGCTTAGACGGCTTTGAATTTGTAGAGTTTACCGCGCTAGAGAGAGGTATTCTTGAGCCGATGTTCGAAACAATGGGATTTACCCTCGTGGCCAAACATCGCTCTAAAGCCGTTGAACTATGGCGCCAGGGCGATATCAATTTTATTACCAACTATGAGCAGAACTGTCATGCCTCATATTACGCGCAGGAGCATGGCGCGTCGGCGTGTGGTATGGCCTTTCGCGTAAGAGATTCTCACTTGGCGTATACGCGAGCTTTAGAGAAGGGCGCACAACCGGTTGAGATAGCAACCGGGCCGATGGAGCTTCGGTTACCTGCGATTAAAGGCATTGGCGGTGCGACACTATATTTGATTGACCGCTATGCCGAAGGTAAATCAATTTATGATATTGACTTCAATTGGATCGAAGGGGTCGACCGACACCCAGAAGGTTGTGGCTTCCATACCTTAGATCATCTAACCCACAATGTTTATCGTGGTCGAATGGAGCATTGGGCCAATTATTATCAAGACTTATTTAATTTCCGCGAAATTCGTTATTTTGATATAAAAGGTGAATATACCGGTCTGTTGTCAAAAGCATTATCGGCACCTGATGGCAAGATTCGTATTCCGCTCAATGAGGAAGCGGGCAGTGGCGGTCAAATTGAAGAATTCTTAATGAAGTACAACGGTGAGGGCATACAGCATATAGCGTTTGCCTGTGATGACCTATTGGCCTGTTTTGATCGACTCAAGGCCAATGGTTTAAAATTTATGACCGCGCCACCAGAAACTTATTACAAGATGTTGGAACAACGCTTGCCTAATCACGGCGAGCCGACAAGTGAACTGAAATCTCGCGGTATTTTACTCGATGGCACTACCGAAAATGGTGAAGTAAAATTATTGTTGCAGATCTTTTCAGATACTTTGTTGGACCCGGTGTTTTTTGAGTTTATTCAACGTAAGCAAGATGATGGATTTGGAGAGGGTAATTTCAAAGCGCTCTTTGAATCAATTGAACGTGATCAAGTGGAACGTGGCGTAATTGGTGATAAGAACTAATTGTCTAAGTCTGTATGATTAACCATCAAAACCCAATTGAAAAATTGGGTTTTTTTTCAACCTGTGTCAACGCCCGGGCAACGATTAAGCAGTTAGTAATGAGGCTATTGGCAGTCGCCTCAATTGTTTGTACTATAGCTGCTTATTATTTGAGGAATTATCATGACTAACCAACCTAAGGGCGCAAGCCACGACGAACCACATGTACACGGACCAGATTGTAATCATCACCACCACCACGAGCCACAAGCGCCAATGGTAAGAGCAGGTGATAAAACAGGTCGCAACGATCCTTGTATTTGTGGCAGCGCTAAGAAGTTTAAGAAGTGCTGTGGTAAATAGCTAGCGAGTTCTTTTCGACATCCTAGCGTGTCATTGTGACGTTAGGATGTGCTCGCTATTAACTCTTCTTTATTTGGCTATTTTGCGCTAAATTAGTAAGAATGATTATTCATTAGTAAAGTCTCCCCGCATAAGTTCATAACTCATTGATTTAACTGAAAGGATAACTGGCATACAGTTTGCAATATTAGAGTAATATTTTTCCTATTTGATTCAATACTTAAATATAACAAGGATAAACGATGTCAGTAGCCAACCAAGATAGGCCCGTCGAGACGGTTCGTGAAGAAGTGATCGATCAACTGATTATGAATTATAGCCACGGTGAAATTTCGTTACAAGCATTTGAAACGCGGTTAGATAAGGCAATGGACAGTACCTGTCCTCAGGAGATCGGTGACTTAGCTAATGACCTGCCGTTAAATGTTGATAATAATTACCAAGATAAGAAAAAGAACGCACTAGGCACACATTATCATCGCGGCGAATCAAAGGAATTAGAAAAGATAGTTAATGTTTTAAGTGCCAGTAAACGTGCTGGTTTATGGCATGTTCCTAAAGAAATTACTGTATTTAATGTGCTGGGCAGCGATGAACTAGACTTTACTCAGGCGCGTTTCGTTTATCCTCATGTAAAAATTACCGTGCTATGTATTTTTGGGAGCGTCAAGATCGCCGTGCCAGAAGATGTGAATACCCATACTAACGTTAACTGCATCGTTGGTAGCATCGAGAATAACGCCAGCGTCGATTTCGATGATCAAGCGCCAACGTTAGTGATCGAAGGGAAAGTGATATTTGGCAGCCTCGACATTAAGCTAAAACGTCCTATCAAAGAGCGTTGGTTGCGTTTCGCCGATAGCTTAAAAGCGTTATTTAATTAATATGACAGGGTGAAACAACTCCAATGAAAATAATAAGAAGTGACTCAAGTTATTTGGGCCAATTGGTGGTGCTTTTTGAGCAATATCGAGAATTTTGTGGTGCACAGGCAAATCCACAAGCCACCCGAACCTTCTTAGCTAATTTAATCGACAATCAAGAGTCGGTGATATTTATTGCGGTTGACAAGCTAAGCGATAAAGTCATGGGGTTTGTGAATTTGTACCCGAGTTATTCAACACTGGCATTAGAGCGATTGTGGATATTAAACGATCTTGGTGTGGCGCAAGACTTTAGGGGACGTGGTGTTTCCAAGGCGCTAATTGATAAAGTATTGAGCTTTGCGCAACAAACAAATGCGGTTCGTATTGAACTAAAAACAGAGAAAACCAATGCGCGAGCCATGCAGTTGTATAAATCCATGGGGTTTAGTTGCGACGACGAGAATGTTTACTATCGGGTGCCATGCGCCACAACGTAATTGGCATAATGACTATGCTCCTCATCTAGAAACACTATAAAATATATGTTTGAATTAAAAACCTTCGGGTTATTTTTCGTTACCGCACTGGCTGAAATTATTGGCTGCTATTTACCTTACCTATGGCTTAAGCATGACAAAAGCATATGGTTACTTATTCCTGCCGCCATCTGCTTGGCGTTGTTTGCCTGGCTATTGTCGTTACATCCCGCGCCAGCAGGCCGAGTATATACCCGTGCTACTTGAAAATGCAGGTTTCAGAGCTTGGGTAGGATGCTAGTACAAGGCTTGATTTGTAATTTATGGTTATTCCCTGATTATGAATCATAACGCCGTAATAGCTTTCTACCCAAGCTCCCGTAGGGCAAGGCGATAAGCGACCAACTACGTCGTTATAAGATATTTATTTAGAATGACTAAACCACACATCTTATGCCTAGTATTTGGCACGCTTCTCGACTTGCTGAAATCACGCATTTCCAGGTAGCACGGGTATATGCAGCTTATGGCGGCGTGTATATTTTAGTTGCAGTGATTTGGTTATGGTTGGTGGACGGTATAAAGCCAACAAGCTGGGATATTGTTGGCGCGCTAGTTGCCTGCTGTGGCATGGCTATTATTATGTTTGCACCACGCAATGGGTGAGCAGCAATCACGCTATTTCGTCTTCACCAGTCTGTGACCTAGCCACGCCATCGGTAGATAGGCGACAACAAGATCTAGCACCATAAACCAAACCGGTGCGGGCAGCATATAGCTAGCGGCGATGCCGCCAGCAAGAAAAAACACGCCAATAATCATCGCGAGTTTTGCTTGATGGCTACTGCCAATCTTTGCGGCGACTAGTGCACCGCTCAATGTACCGATAGCATGGGCCAAAAATGGGAAGATAAAATGTTTCAGCTCAAACAAATGCATAGTCGCAGCCAATGAGTCGATATCGGTATTGTCGACCCCAGCAGGGGCAGAAATTAGTACCCCGCCAAGCGTAATTAAGCCCATATTGACTAAACTACCGATGAATATTGCGGCGATAATCGCTAAGAGGTTTCTCATTATTAGGCTCCTTTCTTGCTCAGACTGATAGAAATCTCGATTTAGTGTAGCTCATGTTCAATGATTGTGGGTTACTGACTTAGTCTCACTTGTAAATCCAACATTAGCGCCTAAAGTTAATTGAGGCGTTAGCATTTACAGGTAGATTAGATGAAAAGAGCAATTATCGTTGTCAGTGTATTATTGGTCGTGGCAGGTTGCGTTAGTACGCCAACGTCACAAATTGCGGCGTTTGGTGAGTCATCAGCGGCCCTGATAGAGAAAGTTGATGCTGTGATGGTTGAATTTAATCAGGCCACCATTGAGCGTGAATTGACTAATTACGCCGCCACCTACAAAGGTACTTTCGCTAAACAGTTTTCTACCGAGCAATTAGCCAAGATCATTAAACCCATTTCACCTGAGCAACAACATAGCCTAGCCATCTATCGTGCAAATAAGACACTTGGCGATTATGCGCTTGCCCTTGCAGAACTCGACAGCGCCAACTCTCGCGGAGATATCGATTTAGCCAGTGCCAATCTTTATGGCGCGTTGACCAGCTTTAACAGCCAATATAAAGCGATAAAAAACAGCGATAAGGACCTATTTGAAGCGGAGAAACTCGCGTCGGTGCAGAGTTATATGAGTGCCATCACGACCGCGATTGTGGCAGAAAAAAAGCGCAATGCGCTCAAGCACATTGTGCTAACAGCCAATCCAAGCATCGCGCTTATTTGTGATGAGATTATTGCTCAATTACAGCACGCCGGTTTAGCCGACGGGATTGCCGCCTCACGTCAATATATCTTGGAAGAGCAGGTTGTCGAGTATAAGCTGCTGGCGGCAAAAAAAAGCTCGAAACTGACGTGGCGTACTAAAGAAATGAAGCGCCTGTGGCAGTTACGCCAACAAGTAATCTCCGCTAATTTAGTGGTGCAGCAAAGCATTAAAGCATTATTGACCATCAAAGAAACACATCAAGTGCTCAGTGATGAATTGAGTGCCGGTCGTGTCGATGGTGCCAATATAATTAGCGCCATCGGTCGGTTAAACGAATTTAATAAACACTACTATGATTTTGAGCAAATGTTAATGAGCTGCACGCAGGTGACACAGAACGTGCGCGGTATTTTGAGCTGCGAACCTTAAAAAGAAGCGCTAGGTATAACGGTTGTGCGGGTCAAGATCATTAGCACAACTGTAAGTCGGTTAAACGAATTTAATAAACACTACTATGATTTTGAGTAAATGTTAATGAGCACCGCGCAGGTGACACAGAACGTGCGCGGTATTTTGAGCTGCGAACCTTGAAAAGAAGCGCGAGGTATAACAGTTGTGCGGGTCAAGATCATTAGCACAACTGTAAGTCGGCTAAACGAATTTAATCAATGACCCCTTAATAAACAGCCACAGGAACAACGAGTATGTTAAATCAAACAATTCGCGGTAGTCTGGTCGATGCTATAGATGCCATGACTAGGCTATTGGCGGTCTGCGAAGATCCTAATCAGGCCTTTGAACTGCGAATTAAAATTCGCGAGTTATTTCAAAAGCTCGACCGGGTTATCGTCACTAGTCTCGATAGCGGCTCAGAGGCATTCGAGCAGGCGCTAATCGAACTTGAGCAACTAACCACCACGGCGATTGCAGCCAAAGAAGATTTAGCCCAAGTCACAGCGACATTAGAGCAAGCGACTAGAGCATTGACCAAGGTCGAAAAATTGGTCAAAGGGGTGATAGGCGTGCTGGCTATTTTGTAAGCAGCATAGCAAAAATCTAAGCCAGTCATTGCTAATACAACAATAACTGCGTATAAGCTATCGCAAAACACAGAGGTAGCAATCATGACACAACAACCCTTTTGGAAAACCATCCCGCTCGAGCAAATGAACGACCAACAATGGGAGTCATTATGTGACGGTTGCGGCAAGTGCTGCCTCAATAAAGTGATCGATGACGAAACCGACGAATTGTTCTTTACCAATGTCGCCTGTGAATTGCTCGACACCAAAAGCTGTCAATGTAGCAACTACCCTATTCGATTTAACTTGGTACCCGACTGTTTTAAGGTCACTTTAGCTAATCGTGATAGTTTTAGTTGGCTGCCAGCGAGTTGCGCCTATCGCCTGCTCGATGAAGGTAAGGACTTGCCAACTTGGCATCCATTACTGGTGGGCGACACGAAAGAAATGCATCGCCTGGGTCAATCGGTGCGCGGTAAGGTGATTAGTGAGAAACAGGCAGGGGACTTAGAGGACCATGTGGTTTATTGGCCGCTTAAATTTGAGCCGTAAATACTACGGCTCAAATTGATATCAACCTAGCAAAGTATCTGATCATTTTTAACGGCCAAAATTGGCGATGAAGCAACCGCGTCCTACTAGCACTCCTTACCTAGATTGGTATTATTGTTTAAATCATAAACTTATTAGTCGGGCGCAGGCGATTCAATACAATAATCGCCAGAGCCGCGACAAAACAACTAAACACAACGACCATCCACTGTGACATCGACCATCCTAAAAACATCCATGAGATATCCGCACAGTCCCCATCGGCTCTAAAAAACGCAGGAATGCTTTCATCTAGCCTTAACCAATCGGGAAAGTTAGGCCTAAAGTCACAACTAAAAAATGGCGACTGTGTGGTCTGAATTTCAACGTGTTCCAACGCAATGAACAGACCCTTGATACTGCTATATCCCCATAGACCATAAGCCGCTAGCCGCACCAAAAACTGCTGTGGTGCGAGTGTGCCGATAAGTCCAGCAATGGCAATGCCCAAAATCGCGGTGCGCTGATAGATACACATGACACAAGGATTAAGCCCCATCACATATTGAAAATATAATGCGGTGATTTCAAGACTGATTGCACTCACAGCAAGAGCCAGCCAAGCGCGGCGCTGCGTACTTAAATTATTGAGAAATTTTAACATCTTGTACTCTATTATAGGCTTAGGTTTGCACCTTAGCACACTCATAAAAAAAGCGCCTTAAGCGGCGCTTTAAAATTTAGACGGCGAGGCTAGTGACCGCTTTTACCACCTTCACTAAGCTCTTTGGCGCTATGATGCTGGATAATGCCATTGTCATACATCTTTTGGGTCATATCATCAAGGAATCCGCTTTGAATGGTGATGAAACCAACCGTTGCTAATACGATGGTATATGGCAGGGCCATGTAAACCATGCGGCCGTAGCTTAGACGAATTAGCGGTGCTAGCGCAGACGTTAATAGGAATAAGAATGCAGCCTGACCATTTGGCGTAGCGACACTTGGCAGGTTGGTGCCGGTATTGATGGCGACCGCTAGCATATCAAATTGATCGCGAGTGATTTGACCATTGGCGAGCGCAGTAGATATTTGCTCGATGTAAACGGTGCCGACAAACACATTATCGCTGACCATCGACAATAATCCATTGGCCATGTAGAACATCACCATTTGAGTATTGCCTTCATAGGTCAGCACCCAATCAATTACCGGTGTGAATAAATGCTGGTCAATAATAACCGCAACCACCGCAAAGAATACTGCCAGCAATGCCGTGAAGGGCAGCGCCTCTTCGAAGGCCTTACCCAGCGCATGCTCTTCGGTAATACCGTTAAATGAAGTTGCTAATACGATAACGGATAGCCCAATTAAACCCACTGCAGCAAAATGGAAGGCTAAACCTACCACCAACCAAACGGCGATAAGGGCTTGCACCATCAGCTTCGCTTTGTCTTTTGCGGTGCGGTTGTCATCTAAATTTTGCGCGTAGTCTGACAACACTTTATGGACGTTATCAGGTAATTTTACGCCGTAGCTAAACCAACCCATCTTTTCGACTAGGGCGCAGGTAAGTAAACCACAAATCAGCACGGGTATTGTTACAGGAGACATGCGTATCGCAAATTCAATAAAATCCCAACTGGCTTTCTCGGCAATAATTAGATTTTGAGGTTCGCCAACTTTGGTCATCACGCCGCCAAGCGCAGTACCGACACCAGCGTGCATTAATAGGTTACGCAAGAAACCACGAAATTGATCTAACTCGTCGCGATTATATTCGTTATTAAATTCATCGTCGGTAGTATGGTCGTGATCGTGGTTATAATCTTTACCTGATGATACTTTGTGGTAAACACTATAGAAGCCTATCACCACACTGATGATAACGGCGATAACTGTCAGTGCATCGAGGAACGCCGATAATATGGCACCAGCGAAACAAAAAGCTAGCGATAGGCCGACCTTTGAGCGTAACTTAGTAATAAGTTTGGTGAAGACATAGAGCAGCAACTCTTTCATGAAATAAATGCCGGCGACCATGAAAATCAGCAATAAGATGACTTCCATGTTGGCAGACATTTCATGTAATACCATTTCGGATGATGTCATGCCGATGGCTACTGCCTCGATGGCGAGCAACCCGCCGGGTTGTAGCGGATAACATTTTAAGGCCATCGCAAGGGTGAAAATAAACTCAACAACCAGCAACCAACCGGCGACAAAAGGATCGACATAAAAGAAGATAATTGGGTTGATGATTAAAAAGGTGATAATAGCAGTTTTGTACCATTTAGGTGAGTTACCCAAAAAGTTCAACATAAATGCTTTACTAAGCGGCATTGTAGACATGATTCCTCGCAATAGGCGAATTGTAGTGTAATTTTGTGAGCCAGCAATCTAACAAGTATTTCGTTAAATGGCACTTGATAAATAATCTAAGTTAGACTGATTTGGGATAAATCAACAAACATCCAATTAACCGGATAGTTTGTACTTAAACTAACGATCGCGCTCCTTTGTTATATGGCACTTTATTAATGCTAGGCAATCATACAATTGATTAACCCAAAAAGCATATAAATTAACAATATTTTTTACATGTTTATGGCGCTACCGCACTGGTTTGATGTGTTAGCAACAAATCGGTATCTATTTCCGCTGGCTCTGTTATGATTCTAAAAAATTTAGTGGTTTAACTTAGGTTTAGAAATGATTTATAAGGCGGCAAGCCCGGCAGGTTTTGCAGAAGAATATTTGGTCGACTCGATTTGGACTGGGCGTTTTCCTCCTGGTTCATTCCTACCAGCAGAACGCGAACTCTCTGAATTAATTGGTGTAACTCGCACCACATTACGTGAAGTACTACAGCGTTTATCTCGTGATGGCTGGTTACATATTCAGCATGGCAAACCGACGAAGGTTAATAATTACTGGGAAACAGCTGGTCTTAATGTCTTAGTCACCATGGCGAGACTCGATCAGCGAGGTATTCCAGAGTTGGTGGATCAGCTTTTATCGGCTCGTACCAATGTATCGGTAATATATATTCGCGCCGCGATGAAAAATGCCGCTGAGAAATCAGTAGGTATCTTGAATCAATATAAAGATATTGAAGATAACGCACAAGCTTATGCTGATTTTGATTATTCTTTGCATCATCAGTTAGCGTTCGCCTCTGGAAATCCAATCTACGTGCTCATCCTTAATGGATTTAAGGATCTGTATGGACGTGTTGGAAAACTCTATTTTGAGCTACCAGAAGCACGTCGTATGGCCGATAGTCATTACGAAGAAATGGTTAAAATTGCCGAAAACGGCGATTATGATTTGGTGATTCAAGCATTACGTCGTTATGGTTTAAAAACCGGTAAATTATGGCAATCAATGCGCGAGCGCTTGCCAACAGATATCGTCGACCCTATTCGTTAGTTCTAACGTTACAAGGGATAAAAAAAGCACTGCGGCCAAAAACCTCAGTGCTTTTTTATGTTCAGGATGAACGGTATGCCGTGGTGCCATGGCAGATTTTATGCTCCCGGAAAAATCTAAGTACTGCCATCCATGGCAGCAATGGCAAAGAGCGGCGATGTTCAGCGTGCACATGGATGTGCTAGGTAGGGCACTGTCGGGAACAAGTGCCGAGATGAACGGTCAGACTTTTTGTTCCCGACAAAGTCTAAGTATGTGCATCCCGGCTTAGGCATCCTGCGTCGCTCTAACTGCGGCATCCATGGATGCCCGAGCTAACGACTATATGGAGGTACTGGTTAGCTCGCAGTATGCCCTATTTATGATCAGGTAAAGTGACATTGAGTTCCAACACCGCTAGCTCGTCGGTTTGGTCAAATTCTACCGTGACCTTGTCCTCAGACACTTGAACATACTTGGCAATCACCGCCAAAATGTCCTGTTTCAATTGGGGTAAATAATCAGGGCTCAAACGATTTTTACGTTCATGGGCAACAATTATTTGAAGTCGCTCTTTTGCTAACGACGCAGTATTTTTCTTTTGTGTACGAAAATAATCTAGCAGGGCCATTATTTACCTCCAAAAATACGTTTTAACAGACCTTTCTTCTGTTTTGTTAAGAACCGTAGCTCGACTTCTTCACCGAGTAAACGCTCAATCGCATCGGTGTACGCCTGACCTGCATCACTTTCTTGATCGTGGATCACTGGCTCGCCGGAATTAGAGGCTTTAAGTACGGCCTGGGATTCAGGAATAACACCGAGTAATTTAATCGCTAAGATGTCGACGATATCATCGACGCTGAGCATTTCGCCTTCGTCGACACGGGTAGGGTTGTAGCGTGTGATTAACAAGTGTTCCTTAATTGGCTCCAGTCCCTGTTCGGCGCGCAGTGATTTACTTTGCAAAATGCCTAATATGCGGTCTGAATCTCGCACCGATGAAACCTCTGGATTAGTGGTAACTATTGCTTGATCAGCATAGTAGAGCGCCATCATCGCGCCAGCTTCGATGCCAGCAGGAGAGTCACAAATGATATAATCAAATGACTCTTTGAGTTCGCTGATCACCTTACCAACCCCTTCCTGACTTAGCGCATCTTTATCACGGGTCTGCGATGCTGGCAGAATATACAAGTCCTTGACGCGCTTATCCTTGATTAGCGTTTGATTAAGGTTTGACTCACCATTAATCAAGTTAACAAAATCATACACAACACGGCGCTCACAACCCATGATAAGGTCAAGATTACGCAAACCAATATCGAAGTCGATGATAACTGTTTTATATCCTTTTAATGCGAGCCCAGTTCCAATGGCAGCACTTGAAGTTGTTTTACCTACACCGCCTTTTCCTGATGTAACAACGATTACTTGAGACATTTAACTCGTTCCTTTAATTATTCAATGATGGGAGCATTTCAACACTGAGTTGCTCCTGTTCTAATTTAATCAAACCCGCTTGCTTCCAATGAGTCTGCTGTATTGATTCGCTAAGCCAGTAAGTCCCCGCAATGGACACCAACTCAGCTTCGATAGATTGACAAAATATCGCGCTGTTAACATTGCCGCCAGCGCCAGCAATGGCACGCCCTCGCAATGTGCCGTAAATATGAATACTGCCATCACTTATTACTTCGGCGCCATTACTGACTGAACCAATGATCACCAGGTCGCTGCCCTGGGCATATATTTGCTGACCAGATCGCACATTTTGGCGTATGATCTTGGTTGGCTTGAGCTGAATTTCCGCTGAACTTGGCGCTTTTTCCGTAACTTGTTGTCGGCTAACAGTGGCCGCTTGTTCGATGTTTTTTTTTGTTGTGTTTGCTGGTTGTGCCTTAGGTTGTTGTAATGTTGCTAATCCCGCTAATCGTGCCTGTTGCTTCTGTACCTTTGTGCCGTTGCAAATACCAACACAAATAAAATCTTTTTGTTCGATAGCTTGCTTCAAATCTAAGAAGTTAATCTGACTTTCACCAAGCTGCTCAATATTTACGACCAGTGGTGCACGAAAGAAGAATGAAGGGGCTTGATTAAGTTTGTTCTCTAGCTGCTGTTGTAACTTTTCTAGGTTGTTATCCTCTAACTGTAGAACTGATAACGGAAAAAGGCTGCCTTTTAGCTGCGCACTGGTTTGTGGCATGAATGAATTCCCTGAAAATAACAAACATTTGCTATTAATAATTATGTTTTGTAAGGGCTCATGTTATATTCTCACCTACTAGTTATCAAGTCGTGAACACAGGTTTTTAAAATCCAATGATAGTCTCCGTTTATAAAAGTACCAAAAAAACTGACACCTACCTCTATATTGAGAAGAGAGATGATTTCTCACCCGTTCCAAAGCAATTAATGGAAACCTTTGGCAGAGCCAAATTTGTGATGATGGTTCCCTTGCAAAAGCGTGATCTGGCGATTGCAGATAAAGAGAAGGTCATGGCCAAAATTCGCGAGCAAGGCTTCTATTTACAACTGCCGCCGCCGGAAGTTGACTTGCTAAAAGAATTTAAACAAAATCACCAGTAATTTATTCCAATCGGTATTGTTATGGTTATTCGTTTATTGAGTTTGCTCTCGATCGCACTGATTAGCTGCTCGGTCGTTGCTAATCAATCATTATCGTTTAAACAGTATCTCTTGCAATTACCGCAACAACTCGCCAGCGATAGAGTAAGCGAGCAACAGATCACGACAGCGTTGGCCCAGGTTAAACACTTTAGAAAATTACTCAATGGCACAAAACCTCCCCAACAGAGTTAAATATCCAGTGATCGAATGAGTATTTCATTGGTCGCCAAAATGAACAGTAATACGTTTAGCGATGCTCAAGTTAATGTGACCTAACACTCAAATTTGTTAAAAGCTTAGCCATGCTAGGCTTTTATCATACTAATTTTGCTGATTAATCCGTAGAATTTGTATGGCTTAATATTATTTGAGAAATGAATTATGAATGTTTTAACTGTCGATTATAGCGCTACAGACGCTCCGCAACGTTTTGTTGAATCTCTGCACAAAACTGGATTCGGTGTCATCACCAATCACCCCATCGCCAAAGAGAAAGTCCAAGCAATATACGACACTTGGTATGAATTTTTCATGAGTGAAGCAAAACACGACTTCCTGTTTAGCAAAGAAACACAGGATGGCTATTTCCCGCCATCGGTGTCGGAAACAGCGAAGGGTCACAGTATCAAAGATATTAAGGAATATTTTCATTGCTACCCATGGGGCAAGATGCCGGCACATTTACAAGCGCAAATAATGGAATATTACGATGCGGCTAATACATTGGCGCAAGAGTTACTTGGCTGGATCGAACAATATGCACCCAGTGAAGTGAAAGCAAAATTCTCACAATCATTACCCTCGATGGTGGAAAAGAGTGAAGGCACCTTATTACGCGTGCTACATTATCCGCCAATGACTGGTGATGAAGAACCTGGTGCTATTCGTGCTGCTGCTCATGGTGATATCAATTTATTGACTGTATTACCCGCTGCAAACGAACCGGGCCTACAGGTAGTGGCAAACGACGGTAGTTGGTATGATGTCCCGTGTGATTTTGGTAATCTGATTATTAATATCGGTGATATGCTGCAAGAGGCCTCAGGCGGCTATTACCCATCAACTATCCATCGCGTGATAAACCCAAGTGGTGCCCGCAGCGAAAAGTCACGTATTTCGTTACCGTTATTTTTACACCCCAATCCTCAAGTGGTGTTGTCTGAGCAATATACTGCTGGCAGTTATCTTGATGAACGCTTACGCGAACTCGGCGTTAAATAAACCATACTGCACCAAATTGACTAAAAAAGACGCTATTGGCGTCTTTTTTGTTTTTAGTGGCCAAAAAAACTTGTCAATTTGCGCAAGGGCTGCGAATAATCAGAGAATTATTTCAAGCTAGATATTGAAATTTGTTGATTTAACCCAATATATTGATTAATAGCTTGTATCACGCTGATAACATCGACATTTTACCAGCGATGCAAATGGATCAAAGTTAAGAGAGACAAACATGCCTTTAGAGCGCTCAGAACGTATTGATATTCCCGTTTTACCGTTACGCGACGTGGTCGTGTATCCCCATATGGTGATTCCGTTATTTGTTGGCCGAGAAAAGTCAATCCGTTGCCTTGAAGCGGCGATGGAACAAGATAAACTCATCCTGTTAGTGGCACAAAAAGACTCAAACGTCGACGATCCTAATGGTGATGAAGTGTACCAAGTAGGTACGGTAGCCACGATATTACAACTGTTAAAATTACCCGATGGCACGGTCAAAGTGCTAGTGGAAGGGGGCCAGCGCGCTCGCATTAACAAGCTAACCATTAGCGATGAACTACTCAGTGCCGATGCACAGTATATTGTCACCACGCCGCTTGATGATCTTGAGCAGGAAGTGCTTATTAGAACTGCCGTGGCCCAGTTTGATTCTTATATTAAACTCAATAAGAAGATTCCACCGGAAGTATTAACCTCATTGTCGGGCATTGATGATGCGTCGCGTCTCGCCGATACAATGGCGGCTCACATGACCCTGAGCCTTGAAGACAAGCAACAGGTTATTGAGATAGAAGGGATCAACGAGCGTCTTGAATTCTTGTTAACCATGATGGAGTCGGAAATAGACTTGTTGCACATGGAAAAGAAAATTCGCGGCCGCGTTAAAAAGCAAATGGAGAAGTCCCAGCGCGAGTATTATCTTAACGAGCAAATGAAAGCGATTCAAAAAGAGATTGGTGAGCTCGATGATACGCCGGATGAAATGGAAGAGTTGGCACTCAAGATTAAAGAATCTGGGATGACTAGTGAGGCCCAAAAGAAAGCCGAAGCTGAACTGCAAAAACTTAAAATGATGTCGCCTATGTCTGCCGAAGCAACGGTCGTACGCAGTTATATCGACTGGATGATCTCGGTGCCTTGGAAGAAGCGCAGCAAGGTCAAGAAAGACTTAGCCAAGGCAGAAGTTGTGCTAAATGCCGATCACTTCGGCCTTGAGAAGGTCAAAGAACGAATTTTAGAATATCTGGCAGTACAATCTCGTGTGCGCCAGTTAAAGGGACCTATTCTTTGCTTAGTTGGGCCTCCAGGAGTCGGTAAGACCTCGCTTGGCCAATCAATTGCCAAGGCAACGGGGCGCAAGTATGTTCGTATGGCCTTGGGTGGTGTGCGTGACGAAGCCGAAATTCGTGGTCATCGCCGCACTTACATCGGCTCTATGCCGGGTAAATTGATTCAAAAAATGGCGAAGGTAGAAGTGAAAAACCCGCTATTTTTACTCGATGAAATCGATAAAATGAGCTCGGACATGCGCGGTGACCCAGCGTCGGCATTACTTGAAGTGTTAGATCCTGAACAAAATAACAGCTTCAACGATCATTACCTTGAAGTGGATTATGATCTATCTGACGTGATGTTTGTAGCCACCTCAAACTCGATGAATATTCCTGGGCCATTGCTCGATAGAATGGAAGTTATTCGATTATCAGGCTATACCGAAGATGAAAAATTAAATATTGCGACGCAACATTTATTGAGCAAACAGATTGAACGAAATGGCTTAAAAGAAAAAGAAATTACGATAGAAGAGAGTGCAATTATCGGCATTATCCGCTATTACACTCGCGAAGCTGGTGTGCGATCGCTTGAGCGTGAAATCTCAAAACTGTGTCGTAAAGCTGTGAAACAGTTATTACTTAAAGAAGTTAAAGGTCAGGTCGTGATCACGGGTGATAACCTTAGTGACTATCTAGGCGTGCAACGTTTCGATTACGGTAAATCTGCGGAGAACAACCAAATTGGTCAGGTAACTGGCTTGGCTTGGACTGAAGTTGGTGGCGATCTACTGACCATTGAAACGGCCTCTGTGGTTGGTAAAGGTAAATTAACCTATACCGGCTCATTAGGGGATGTAATGCAGGAGTCAATCCAAGCTGCAATGACGGTAGTACGCTCGCGCAGTGAAAAACTACGTATTAACAGTGACTTCCATGAGAAACGTGATATTCATGTTCACGTGCCTGAAGGGGCAACACCCAAAGACGGCCCTAGTGCCGGTATTGCAATGTGTACTGCCCTTGTCTCTAGTCTTACGGGTAACCCCGTACGCGCCGATGTCGCGATGACTGGTGAGATCACCCTGCGTGGCGAGGTGTTACCTATTGGCGGCCTCAAGGAGAAGTTATTGGCGGCGCATCGTGGTGGTGTAAAGCGCGTATTGATCCCCTATGAGAACGAGCGTGATTTGGCCGATATTCCAGACAACGTGATTGGCGATCTCGAGATCCATCCCGTGCGCTGGATTGATGACGTATTAACTCTAGCCTTAGAGCATGATCCACAAGGCTTTTGTGTAAAAACTGGCTCATAAAAGGGTTAAAATCAGTAAAAATTACGAAAATTTGATTTTTTTTGAAAAAAGTAGTTTTAAAAGTTAGAAACTGTGTTAGCCTAGCTAGCGTTGATAAGCTATAAAGCAGTGTTGGCGCGAGTTAGCGGCAAAGTTGATTAACTTACAATATTTAATTTTAAGGTAATTTATAACAGCGTTAAACTGTTTGCTTATTACCAATAACAAAAAAAATACAGCCCAGGAAGTTATGGCTGTTGTAACAAGAAAAACTGAAGGGGATGACATGAACAAATCACAACTTATTGATAAAATGGCTGAAAGCGCAGATATTTCTAAAGCTAACGCTGGTCGTGCATTAGACGCGTTTATCGGAACTGTTACCGATGCTCTAAAAGACGGTGATAAAGTTTCTTTAGTTGGTTTCGGTACTTTTGAAGTACGTCAACGTTCTGCTCGCACTGGTCGCAACCCACAAACGGGTGCAGAGATCAAGATTGCAGCGGCAAACGTTCCAGCATTCAAAGCTGGTAAAGCTCTTAAAGATTCTGTGAACTAAGACTAGTTCCTATAAAGAATTAAGGAGTGGTAGTTCAGTTGGTTAGAATACCGGCCTGTCACGCCGGGGGTCGCGGGTTCGAGTCCCGTCCACTCCGCCAAATTAGATTGCGCATCAAATGATGCGCTTTTTTTTGCCTCGAGTTTAAGGTGG
>Ga0209292_1001873_pt1 | contig 25114 bp, 15 predicted proteins | sample GOMGulsemesocosm_2_FD_184634 | JGI IMG/M metagenome (GOLD analysis project Ga0209292, IMG submission 184634) | Methane-oxidizing microbial communities from mesocosms in the Gulf of Mexico - GOM9C Gulf of Mexico (SPAdes) (version 2) | ecosystem: Environmental > Aquatic > Marine > Cold seeps... | reverse complement strand
GTGATAAAGGTTTGACTATTTTTGATAAACCCGCAGACCTTAAAGGTACTGCTTTTCTTTCTTTTTCACATATCAATAAAGCGGATGATCAATGGCTTTATTTACCGTCATTAAAACGAGTTAAGCGCATTTCCTCTCGTAATAAAGCGGGCCCTTTTATGGGGAGCGAATTTTCATATGAAGATCTATCTTCATTCGAGCTAGAAAAATTCAAATTTAATTATCTAAAAGATGACATGTTTAACGGTAGCCAAATGTTCGTGATTGAAAGTTTTCCTACCGATGAAGACTCTGGATATACCAAACTGATTAGTTGGGTGGATCAAGACAAATATCTTGTACACAAAGTTGATTTTTATGATCGTAAATCGACAAAATTTAAGACGCTTACTGCAAATAACTACAAGCTATATCTTAATAAATTTTGGCGAGCCGAATCGATGACCATGATTAATCACCAAACTGGGAAAAGTACGACAATGACTTACCATGATGTGAAGTTTAATCAAGGGTTAACAGTACGCGATTTTAATAAAAATTCATTAAAGCGTGCGAGATAAGTTTAATCCTATGGGATATTTAGAGACTTCGTTGAAATACAATAATAAGTCCTTAGTTGCTGTATTAAGTTTAATTATCTCCACGAGTTCATTCGCTGCGATAGACTTAAGTGGCTTGGTGGGCCTAGAAACTCGATATTTTATACAAACACCAGTTGACTCGGAACAAACTGATGAGCAGTTATCACTAAATTTTAGCCCTGAACTTTATTGGGAAGGGGACGATCAAAGCGTTCTTTTCAAACCTTATGTTCGTTTAGACAGTGTGGACTCTAACCGTTCCCATTTTGATATTCGAGAAGCTATCTATTCTACATATCACGATACTTTTGAATTGAAAGTGGGTATCGGTAAGGTTTTTTGGGGGGTAACAGAAACGCTTAATTTAGTTGATGTAGTTAATCAAAATGATGCAATAGATCGATTTGATGAAAACGAAAAATTAGGTCAGCCTATGTTTCATTTTTCAACCTTTAGTGATTGGGGAAATGTAGAACTACTGATATTACCTTTTTTTCGACCTGTTATTTTTCCTGGTGATAAAACACGTTTTCGCCCAACCCCTATCGTATTAAGAGCACTTAATTCAGGGCGCTCTAATGGTATAGGACCTACATATATAGATATAAGAATAGATAATAGTGATCCTACATATGAAGCGAAGAATGGTGAATCACATATAGATCTAGCAAGCCGTTGGACAAACAGTATTGATAACTGGGATCTTGGGGTAAGTTGGTTTAATGGTACATCAAGAGAGCCTAATTTTAACGTATCGATTGATTCCGATGTATTATCGACTGGACAGGTAACATTGAAGCCATTTTATCCATTGATTAATCAGTTTGGCATTGATACTCAGTACATTTATGATGATTGGATACTTAAGCTAGAAAGTATTAATCGAAGTGGCGATAAAATCAAAAATTACACTGCATTTGTTACGGGGTTTGAATATAATTTTTATGCTATTCAAGACTCAATGATCGATATAGGGATGATCGTTGAATATGCATGGGACTCACGTGACAAGATCAAAAATTTAAATGAAAATATGAGTAATCTAGAAGACATTAAGCGTCAAATTGAGAGTAATAATCTCAGCATTAACCGCAATAACATATCTGTTGCATCAAGGTTTACATTTAATGATATAGAGTCGAGTGAACTACTGATAGGAACAAACCAGAACCTTGATTATAAAGGTTCTCGAACAATATTTATTGATATAAGCACCCGAGTAGGTGAGTCCACTAAAATATCTGCAAACGCGACGTTTATTTGGAGTGACGATCCATTTGATCCTAGCTATATGTTCCGACAAGACGACTATATTCAAGTCACGGCCGAGTATTACTTTTAATTAAATGAGCCCTTCAAGGGCTTATTTTAGCTGTGTTAGTCACTTAATTTAATTCCCCATATCCATACAGTTAAATCCCTCCTTTATTATTTTTACTTGAACTCCTGCACTTTTTATCGACTCTTTCGTTATTGAAAATACCCACGTTTAACTGTTCGTTATCGACCACTTGTAACAGTGGAAGCGGATATTAAATTTTATAGATATGTTAATAAAAAAAAGCATTTAAATACTCCTATTTGGATACCCTGTTTATGCTAGTTATAATGAATCATGTTACCCAATATAGGTGAATTCTTTTATTTACAATGATTTATGCTCAATTTGCAGGCTGGTTCTTTTATTTACAACAATTTAACATATCCACTCTATTTTACTGGTCTTAGCGTTTTAAACTAGGGTTTAACCCCTGAGAGGTATAGTGTGGTGGTAGTTTCATATTTAGCAGACTATATGGCTATAAAGTGGTTGTATATGACACCCTGTCACTCATGGTTTGTTTTTATATCTTCTAAATCAATAGCTTACACGTTGAAGCTGGCCATTCTAAATGTTATCTTTTTAAATGTTAACGAAAAGTAATGTATCAAACGTATCAGAAAGTAAATTTAAAAAAACCACTCTGTAATGTTCGTTCGCTCACTGCTGTGGTTCTTGTACTATATATTTAGGATGGATATTGTAAATGGAAGTCATAAAAACCTCTTTACTGATTAACTTTGCTATTAAAAGACCAAAACTAACAATTTGTTTGTTCACATGTCTGATCTTTGTTTCAATTTTTGGCACCCTGAACCTCAGTTTTACGTCTGATTTTAGATCTTATTTCAGTTTAGACAATCCCCAGTTAAAAACATTTGAACAACTTGAAACTGACTTTAATAAACAAGACACACTGACTTTTCTTGTTGAGAGTTCGAATAATAATCCAAGTATCTACCAGGCTGAAATTATTCATTATCTTGAATTATTAACCGATGAAGCATGGGCTATTCCTTATTCTCGGCGTGTTGATTCACTGATTAACTTTCAAAAGATGAGCGTAGATGAAGATGATTTACAAATAAATGATTTAGTACCCGGAAACAGTCATTTGACACCGTCTTTTTTACTCGAATTAAAGCAGTATGCAGAAACTCAACCTAGGCTACTTAACAATTTAGTCAGTGTAGATGGAACGCTTGCAATCGTTCAGGTTACCCTCACTTTACCTGAAAGTAATGAGGCTGCGACTCCAGAGCTAATTAGTTATGCTCGAAATAAGCTTGAAGAAATAAGTAATAGTAATGTAAAAGTCCAACTTTTTGGTACTTCAGTTATTAATATTGCGTTAATGGAAGCGGTTGAGCGTGATATGGCGCTACTTATTCCGAGTAGTTATTTATTAATTTTTGCTGCAATATATTTCTTATCTCGCTCTATTTCTGGCGCTACTCTGTCTCTTGGTGTGACCTTGATGACAGTATTGTCAGTGTTTGGTATTTTTGGCTGGCAAGCGCATCAACTCACTCCAGTTGTTGGTGCTGTACCGTCAATGATTATGGTCATTGTAGTTGCTGATTGCATGCATTTACTTGTCTCTTATCAATATTATATACGCCAAGGCCTTAAGCAAGAATCTGCAATTCGAGAGGCTCTAACAGCCAATATTAAACCTATTGTTATTACTTCAGTCACAACAGCGATAGGGCTTCTTTGTTTAAACTTTAGCGAGTCACCACCTTATCGAGATCTTGGTAATCTCGTTGCTTTGGGGGCGATTATCGCCTGTATTTTGAGTTTGACTTGGTTTCCGGCTGTTTTATTACTATTGCCCGAACCGAAGAAACTGCCGAATATTGATAACGGATGGTTACACTCCATTATTATGAAGTTTAGTCAGCTGCTGACAACACATACAAAGTTATTGTGGCTATTCACTTTTGTGCTTCTTTTGGCTGGTGGTTTTGGCGCAACTAAATTAGAACTAAATGATCAATGGCATCAATATTACGATGAGACCTTCGATGTTCGTCAAGCAATTGAAACTCAAAATGATAAATTAAATGGCGTTAACTTCATTCAATACTCTGTTGCGTCAGGTGGTGAGTTGGGCATATTAACGCCTGAATATCAAAAAGATTTAGATAAGTTAATTCAATGGGTTCGCACACAAAATAATGTCGGATATGTTGATGGGTTTAGTCTACAAGTTAAGGAGTTAAGCCAAAAACTTAATCAAGATAATCCTGATTTTTATCAGGTACCAAATAGTAAAAATGCGATAGCTCAATCTGTGTTGCTTTATGAAATGTCACTCCCTTATGGTATGGGCGTTGACGAGCAGGTTAATTTTGATAAATCAGCGACACGATTAACAATCAATTTACATAAAATATCCTCTAAAGAATTATCAGCATTTGATCTGAAGTTAACAACTTGGGCTGCAGAGAATACACCTACGCTGTTGCTAACAGAGGGGTCGGGTGTTGATATGATTTTTGCAAAAATTTCAGATCGTAATAGTGAGAGCTTGCTGAAAGGAACTGCGCTTGCGTTGATCTTAATTTCAGTATTACTGAGCTTCTTGCTGCGCTCTTGGAAGCTAGGCCTTATTAGTATCATCCCTAATATTATTCCGATCATGATGGCTTATGGTATATGGGGGCTTATGGATGGTCACATTGACCTAGGTCTTAGTATCGTCGCAAGTATGGGGCTAGGGCTTGTTGTTGACGATACTGTTCATTTTCTATTTAAATATCGTCACGCGAAACAAAATAATATGGCGACGACAGAAGCGGTTGAGTACGCATTTAATACCGTTGGTATAGCCATCATTATTACATCGATAGTACTTACTTTAGGTTTCGGACTGCTGACATTATCACACTTCTCACCGACCTACGGAATGGGAGCATTACTTGCCTTAACAGTGATGCTTGCTGCCGTTATTGACTTCATTTTATTACCGTTACTTTTACTCAAGTTCGATAAATAACTCAATGGATGAGCCCATTAATAAATAGGCTCGAATAGTACCAAAAGGACTTTAATCATGACACAAGCTTTAACCCTTAACGACTCTATCCACAAAAGAATACTTGGATGGATTGATGAACGTTTTCCACTTCCTAATGCAGTATTATTTTTTATTTTGTATTTGCTTTCTGCCGTCGTTGCGAGAGCGACGCATAATGGTGAATCGAGTCTTGTTCTGTTTGATATTGTAAGCTGCTTAGTCACTTGGCTATTATTTTTACTTGTTCGTATTTTTGATGAACATAAAGATTACGAGTTAGATGTACTTAATCATCCTAAACGAGTTCTGCAAAGTGGGCTTGTTACGTTAAATAATTTAAAAGTATTAGGCGTTATTTCTATTGTTTCTCAAGTACTTATTTCACTGTATCTAGATGCATTTAGTTTTGGAGCTGTTACCTTTTCCTGGGCAATTATGTTTGTTTATTTATGCTTAATGGGCGTTGAGTTTTTTTGTGGTGAATGGTTAGAGAAACGTCTTACGCTTTACGCTTTTTCTCATATGCTACTTATGCCTATTACCGTTTATTGGTTGGCTAACTTAGCGGTGCCTGGGATTGAACTAAATACCCCATTAATACTGACTATGCTGTTGTCATTTGTGAGTGGCTTTTGCTTTGAAATAACACGTAAAACCAGAGGACCTGAAGAGGAGAGAGAGACGGTCGATTCATATTCAAAAATATTTGGTACTAAAGGTTCGGCATTTGTCATTATTTTACTGCTATCAGGCATGCTTTTTTTGCAAATATTATTACTACTTAGTTTAGACGTTTCAATTGTTTGGATTTATGTTATCGCGTCATCTGCAATGTTTGTTTATTCCTTGAAATTCATTTTAACTTTTATTCGTTATCCAACTTTAGCTGCTCGAGAAAAGAATGAAACTGCTATCGGTCTTAACCTGCTTGTTGGTTATCTCATTGTCATCATCGCAACGTTTATTTAAGCCCAAGGGTAGGATTATAGTATGAGAACCAGAAGTGAAAATATCGTTAGTTACAGCATGAATGATGTAGCTAATACAAAGAGTACTATGTGTGTCGACAAGAATGTCAGGGCTGTGACACTGCTTAATGTTTCTAAATGTCAGTTAACGCTTTCCTGTAAAGAGTATCAATTTAGTTGTGTTGGACAGCGTATTGAAAGTATTAAAATATCTATTCTTGGTCATGCCTTCCAGTTAAATAATTTATCTGTTTATCAGATTGACCAAAATAATGGTGTTGCACAGGTTGAATTACGAAATGAGACTGATAGCGATACTAAAAAAGTGCTGTGGAAAATATGCGATATCTTGCACCTTATACAAGAGCAAGAAAGCAATGGAAGACTGTCTCAATTGCCATTACCAAAAGTACCAGGGCGAGGTTTATACACTCAAGAAGCAAGATTAGACCGTCTTGAATATGTGCGTAGCCATACAGATGCAAAGCTTGAAATGGTGGCTCAGACGACACTCAACGAATCTTCACTAAAGAGTAATATAGAAGCACTAATCGGTTCTGTCGAAATACCTTTAGGTGTTGCAGGTCCACTGCTAATTCGGGGGAAACATGCTCGTGGATTATTTAATGCGCCGATGGCAACCTCTGAAGGTGCATTGATTGCTTCTGCAACGCGAGGTGCTACGGCATTATCTCAAGCTGGCGGGGTGAGCGTTCGTGTATTAGGACAGCGTATGTATCGAGCACCCATTTTTGTGTTCAGTGATTTATCATCAGCCTTATTTTTTGCCGATTGGGTGAAAGATCATTATCAGGAGCTTGTTAAGCAAACGCGTCAATATTCAAATTATGCCGATCTTGTTGAAGTCTCGACTGAATTAATGGGTCGTGCTGTACATGTTCAATTTATTTATGAAACTGGTGACGCAGCCGGACAAAATATGACGACAACCTGTACTTGGCAGGCTTGTCAGTGGGTTTTAGATCAGCTCAAAGAGTTTGAAAATTTAAAATTACAGAATTTCGTGATTGACGGAAATACTTCGAATGATAAAAAAGTCACTTATCATTCATTTTTAAAGGGACGAGGAATTAGAGTCGTCGCAGAGTGCGTATTAACTGAAGACATATGTAAAAAAACACTAAAAGTAACACCACTGCAATTGATCACGGCCTATCACTACATCCTTAACGGTGCAATTGCATCGGGTACTATCGGTATTAATATTAATATTGCTAATGTGATTGCCGCTATGTTTGTTGCTACAGGTCAAGATATTGCGAGTGTTCATGAGTCATCGATAGGTAATCTGCATTTAGAACTGAACGAAAATAATGACATTTACATTACGCTTCAATTACCTTCACTGGTCGTTGGTACTGTGGGTGGTGGGACCAACCTGACGCAACAAAGAGAGTGCTTAGAAATACTTGGTTGTGCGGGGGCGAACAATTCACACAAGCTTGCAGAGATCATCACTTCATTCTGTTTGGCATTGGATCTATCCACTTTATCTGCGTTAGCCAGTGACCAATTTGCTAGAGCGCATGAAAAAATGGGGCGTAATAGGCCGATTGAATGGTTGACGTTGAAAGATCTAGACAAAGATTTCTTCACCAAAGGGATGCAAACGTATACTCAAAACTACGGGATTATTGTAGCCAAAGCGGAGCCCTTAGAAATAGAAAAAACGGGTTGCAGTATTATCTGTGATTTAACAGCTGAAAGAGTAAACAAGATTATAGGGCATCATCCTTATCAGCTCACTCTTGAAGGAGAAATAAAGCCTGTAAATGTAATGGTTAAAATAAAGCCATTAGATACCGAAGTTATTTTAATGGTGAATGGCATTATGTCGATGGGGCACCCTGGATTGGCCACATCATATAATAAGTTCAAAAAAAGTATGGGATTCAGAGGTTGCCATATAAGAGAGTTGGCTATCATGTCACAAACAGATCCTCGGTTTGTTCGTAATGCGCCTAAAACATATATGACCGTTCAGGATGATAGTCGTGAGTCTTATGTATTAGTTCAAGAACTCATGGAAAACATGGAACTAATGGATAGCGCCGACGATACTTCTGGTTGGACTCCTGAGCATATTAATGCCGCAATTGAAGGTGTCGCTGAAGTTCATGCAATTTGGTATGGTCGTGAAGATGAGCTCGCCAAAAAAGAGTGGATCATGGATGTGCCTAACAGCGAAAACATGCAGGAAAAAATTTACCTGTGGGAAATGTTAGGCACGCATGCGACAGAAGATTTCCCCGAATGGTTCTGTGAAAAAGACATGGTTCGTTTTATCAATCGTGTTAATACATTAAAAGATTGGTATCGCGAGATAGATGCGATGCCAAAAACATTAATTCATAATGATTTTAATCCAAGAAATATCACTTTCCGCCGTGAATACGGTGAATTACGTCTTTGTGCCTATGACTGGGAACTGGCTACAATTCAAATACCTCAACATGATCTCGCAGAGTTATTAGCCTTCACCCTACAGCCTGACTTCGATCAAAGTGATGTCGAACAATATATCGAAAATCATCGTCAAGCATTACAACAGCAAACGAATTCAGAGATAGATCCAATCCAATGGCGTAGAGGGTTTACGTTATCTTTATTTGATCTCGTGATTAACCGTATACCTATGTACATAGTGAGCCATAGCTTCCGTCACTATGAATTTATGGAACGAGTACAAATGACATTACGTAGACTTTTAGATCATGAAGGAGCAGTAGAATAATATGACCACACAATATATTTTAGACGCGGTAGAAGCGGCACAAGTGGATGCCGATTTACTCGGTGGTAAAGCTGAAAATTTAGCATTATTAACACGTAATGGATTCACTGTTCCTAAGTGGTGGGTACTAACAACGGAAGGTTTTTCAACACAACTTGAGCAGCTTGGTATTAAAAATTGGGTTGAAGCTAAAGTTAAATTATTAGCGGGTGAAGAAAATAACAAGGTTATTGCAGGTATTGCGCAAGAGATTCAAGCAGAGATCGGCAAGCAGCAATTAAATGATGAAATAATACAGGGTATCCGTAGTGCAATCTCGGCAGAGGTATTAGCCAGAACATCTTTTGCTGTACGCTCATCTGTTGTGGGTGAGGATGCTGAAGGCGCATCTTTCGCAGGACAGATGGATTCATACTTATATCAAAGTGGCGAAAATGCTATTTTCACCTCGATTATTAAAGTGATGCAAAGTGCATTTAATCATCGGGCATTAGCATATAGGATCCAAAAAGGGCTCGATCTTAGCGACATTCGGGCTGCTGTGATTATTCAAGAGATGGTAGATGCTGACGTTGCAGGTGTGATGTTTACAGCTCACCCTATTACAGGTAGTCGCCAGCATGCTTTAATTTCATCAACTTGGGGCTGTGGTGAAGGGATTGTTTCAGGTATCTGTAATACAGATGAAACAACTGTTGCCCTGTATAACGATGATGTAGATACGATCATTAATGATAAAGACACAGCTTTAATATTTGATGCAGGCGGTACACACGGCACAACAGAAGTGCCTGTTGATGATGGGCGTCGGAACATCGCATGTTTGGAAAAACAACAGATATTAGTGTTACGTGATATCGGTTTGAAAATTGCTGAAAGTTACCAAATGCCTCAAGACATCGAGTGGTGTTTAAAAGATGGCCATTTTTATATCTTACAAACGCGTCCAATTACCTCTTTACCGCCTATTAACGCTGCCACAGATGATGTACAAGTTTGGGATAATTCTAATATTCAAGAGTCTTATTGTGGCGTAACAACCCCATTAACCTTCAGTTTTGCGAATAGAGCTTACAAACATGTTTACGAGCAAACATTCAGGTTGCTTGGCATTAGTGAAAAAGTAGTGCAAGAAAATCAGGAGATGCTCAATAACATGCTGGGTTTAATAAATGGCCGAGTCTATTACAACATCAATAATTGGTATTTAGGGTTGCAGTTCCTTCCTTCATTTAAAACGAATAAGGCTGACATGGAACGTATGATGGGGTTAACTGATCCTGTCGATATGATCCAAGATAAACAGCTCTCTTTCAATGAGAAATTAAAAAAGTTACCACAAATATTTAAAGCATTATTTGCCTTGCTCAGTCGATACAGAAAGATGGATACACTAGTAGCAGAATTTAGATCCCACTTTCAACAAGTCTATAGCGCAATCAATAGAGAGCAGTTACACACGTTGACGATTGGCCAACTTATTAATAAAAGCAAGCAGCTAGATGCAGAGATATTTTTAAACTGGACGTCACCAATTGTTAATGACTTTTATGTAATGACGATGAACGGAAAGGTGCATCGTTGGTTAGAAAAGGTGAGTGTAGAATATCCAGATGTAGTGCAAAACAATTTACTCTCGGGTGAAGAGGGGATTGAAAGTACTGAACCAACGAAGTTCTTGCTACGTATGTGTGGATATTTACGTCAACATGAAGAGATTAAAAATCTAGTCCTTGAGGGTGAAAACAGTAAATTACTTAGTTTAATACAGACTTGTGACCCTCAATTCTATTCACAGTGTATGGACTACATCGAACGTTTTGGTGACCGAACTATAGGCGAGTTAAAACTTGAATCTATTACACTACGTCAAGATTCCTCGTTCATGTTTGCAATATTGAAAAACTTCTTAGCAAACCCTGATTTAAGTCTTGAGTCTTTGGCCAAAAATGAGAGTAAATTTAGAAAAGAAGCGGAAGAATTAGTTTATCCATTAATTGAAAGTAAATTAGGACGTCGATCATTAAGGAAATTCAAAACAGACCTTGGGAAGCTGAGAGATGCTATTCGTAATAGAGAAAATATGCGTTTGGCACGTACACGAGCCTTTGGTTTATTTAGAAGTATTTATTTAGAAATTGGCGAACAGCTTGCGTTTTACGGCAAGATAGATGAACCAAGAGATATATTCTTTCTAAGTATTGAAGAAATTTATGCTTATAAAGAAGGTCGTTCCATACATACCAAACTCGATACTCTTATTGCCCCACGTAAGCAAGAGTTTGCATCGTACGAAGATAATGACTTACCACATCACTTTTGGACTAAAGGTGCGGTTTATTGCAATAACGTCTATGAGTACCCGCATCAAGATGAAGACCTTGATCTAAATTCTGAACATTTAAAAGGAACAGGCTGCTACCCAGGTGTTGTAGAGAAAAACATACGCTTGATTTTCTCTCCTGATGATGAGCTAAGTCTAGATGGTCAAATTCTCTGTACAGTAAGAACCGATCCCGGCTGGGCACCATTATTCCCAACTGCTGGTGGTATTATCGTCGAGCGGGGGTCAACATTGTCGCATTCTGCAGTTGTCGCTCGCGAACTTGGAATTCCGGCTATCGTTGGCGTCCCTAATTTAACTAAAATCCTAACCGATCATGAAAAGATCCGCATGGATGGTACGTCTGGAAAAATTGAGCGAATTGAGGTATCGGATAATGATTAATCATCAATCATGGATACCTGAAAATACATTGCCGAATTCATTTTTTGATGTTGCAGCCAAGATATATCAGGATAAAGCTTACTGGATTAAAGAAAGTGAAGCTCAAATTCGCCAGCAATTTAGTGCTGAAAACCCTTATTTTAAACACTGCGAAGCAAAGGTTATTGTCTATGAAGATGAAGCAAGAGTTGTTGCTTTCTTCAATCCGAATCAACAAATAGATGGGGAGACCGTCGCCTATTTTGGGTTCTGGGAAACGGTTAATAATGTTGAGTTAAATCGAGTTCTATTCTCTCAAGTAGAGACATGGGCAAAATCGAAAGGTGCAACTCGATTATATGGACCGATTGACTTCAGTACATATGGTGAAAATCGTATACGGATAAATAGTTTTACCAGTCCTGCATTTATTGGTGAACCCTTTAACCCTGATTATTACCCAGAGCTATTATCACAATTAGGGTTCGGGATTAAATATAACTATGTTTCTCGTATACACGATAAATTATCAGAGTTCGCATTACAGGTTCGTCCTTTTTATGACGGACTAATGACTAAAATTGGTCACGAATTTACTATTACGCAGTTAACACCTGAGATATGGCTGGATAAACTAGACCAGTTTTACCCCATGATTGACCAAAGTTTCAAAGATAATTTTGCATATACGCCCGTAAGTTGGACTCACTTCAAACATAACTTTGGGCAAAGGTTCGCTGGCAAGTTATGCCCTAAAACATCAGTGCTTGTACTCGATAAGCAAGGGGGAATAGCCGCATTTTTACTCTGCTTTCCCGATTACGGTGAACTTGTGAATCAACAAGGTGAACAACTGGATGTGGCTGAACTTAATTACAGCACACATTACAACGCTTTAAGTAGTCCAAGGCTTTTACTGATGAAAACCGGTGGTGCCGACCCTAAATATCGTTCTAAAGGTTTGTCGACGCTTGTTGCGATGCAAACCTCGATTTGGGCTAATGAATATTACGAGCAGCTTTCAGGCGCGATGGTACGAGAAGACAATCGTAGCTTGGCTTTTCTCAAAGATTGGGAAATTGAAAGGAAGTACGCTTTATTCAGTAAATCATTGGTTAACACCTCATTCTAAAAGGGACGTTTAAGATGAATGAGACTTATCATAATGGAAATATGGCTGCCGATTTTATATATCAAGCGAATCGATTTCCCAACAAATTAGCATTAAAAATTCCTGTGATGGATAAACAAGATTGTTTGTCAGAAGAATCTTGTACGTATGCGGAATTATTGAATCTTGTTAGCCGTTATCAACAGTTATGGCGAATTAAGGGGTGGAAGGCTACTGATAGGGTGATTATTATTTTAAAACCCAGCCAGCATTTATATGCCATTGCGCTGTCTATGACAGCAATTGGCATCATACCTGTATTTATTGATACGGGGATGGGTAGAGAAAAAATAAAAATGGCGATCCAAGATGCAAATGCAAAAGCCATTATTAGCTTATCGGCTTTAGTAAAATTGTTTTGGTTTATCCCCTCACTATGGCGTCTTGAGCGTTTGGCTCTCGATAAACGGGGGATTGGCTATGGGGGGATTTTACAACAATTGGTGCTAAAAACGACAGCTGTGCCGATATGCATAGCACGGAATAATACTGACCATGGATTAATCACGTTTACTTCTGGTAGCACAGGTAGGCCGAAAGGGGCTGACCGTACACACAGCAGTTTAGTTAACCAGCATCGAGCCATCAGCTTGTTAGAAGGGGATAGTGAGAATGCTGTTGATAGCCCTTGCTTCCCAATGATTGTCTTACATAACTTAAGTTGTGGTATGAGTACCATTATACCTAAGGTTGACTTTGCTGATCCTGCTGGCGTGAATGCAGGCATTGTGATTGAACAACTTAAGGAAGCTGACGTAACACAAATATCAGGCGCACCTGCTTATATCTCTAAATTGGTTGATTGGTTATTAAGTCATAATCAATCCATGACGGATATTGGGCAAGTCGTTGTTGGTGGTGCAACAGTCTCCGTTGAACTTGCTAAACGAATACTGCAGGTATTTCCAAATGCTCATGGCATCATTATTTATGGTTCTACAGAAGCTGAGCCAATTTCAACTATCGATATGAAAACGTATATCACGGATCACAACCAAGCCGATGGCTACTTAGTGGGTACGCCACATGAATTTTGTGACGTCTTAATTGCTGATGTGAGTGATGATTGCTGCCATGAGTCATCTCTTGGCTTGGGTATGAAGAAGCAAGGTCAAGTAGGAGAAATACTCGTCAGTGGTGTGCATGTTCTTCAGCAGTACCTTGATAATCCAAGCGCAAATAGGGAAAACAAAATCCCTCGTAATAATGGGTTGGTTTGGCATAGAACAGGTGATACAGGGCTATTCGATACGCAAGGTAGGCTTTGGCTCACAGGACGTGTGAAAGATATTATTTATGTAAATAATGAGACCTTACAAGCATATCCAATTGAGCGTGGACTTGATGCATTAAAAGATGTGACACGTACAGCCTTAATTTCACATGAGAATCGTGTGTATCTGTTCTTACAACTTAAGACTGAAATCAACATTGGGTTACAGGTGCAAATTCAGCAAATATTACGTCAGTCGGGTATTCAGCAGGTATTGCCTTTAGTCTTGTCTAAAATCCCTGTTGATGGTCGGCATAATAGTAAAATTGATCGTCCAATGTTACGAGTGTACATTTTAAGTAGTAAGACGTCTAACGCTGAAACATGGAGTTGTTAATATGATTGAAAAAATAGAATCACCTTATATTATAAAGTTAAATCGCGTTGACTTATTAACGTTAACAAGCGTGTTTACTACTTTTACCGCATTGATTAGTGCGATTGATGAACGTCCCTATTTTGCGATGGTACTACTATTTATTGCGATGATAGCAGATGCCTTGGATGGCATTCTGGCGAGAAAGTGGGGGTTAGAACGAGATTTTGGCCGTTACCTTGATGGTTTTATGGATATGCAAATATACTTAATTACACCTGGAGTCGTTATGTACCAATGGGGTTTTGATGGCTACTGGTCTCTTTTCATTATGGCGATGATAACCAGTGGGAGTGTCAGGCTTGCCGCGTTTAATCAAACGGGTAATATAAAAGAAGAGAATGGATTAAGTTATTTAGGGATGCCTGTTTTTTGGAGTATTTTTATTCTTTCTGCTGCTTTTGTTATTGAAAGGGTTCTGGGATCATTTTCAGCATATATCTCACTTGCAGCTGGTTTATCTTTGTTTAGTTATTATATGGTCGTAAGGAAGCCTTTCTTTAAGTTTAAATCTATCAGCCAAATTGTAAAAATCACATTAACAGGTATATTATTTTTTACTGTTTTGGAACTTTTGAATCATGATAAGAGCTCTCCTATCATGAATATATTACTCGCTTTATATCTTTTGATTCCTGCTGCTTTGGGCGGGGTATTACATATGATTTTTGTGAGTAAAAATAGACTGAATTTTTTAGTTGTTCCTGTTAGCAAATCATTATTTGGCGCAAACAAAACATGGCGAGGGGTGATACTTGTTCCTTTGTTAACCATGGTTAGTGCACTGGTTTTAGTACTCATGGAGTTCGTATTAACAAAAGTATATGGTCAAGGCTTACTACCTGACATCAACGTTTTGTTTTTGGGATTTATCACAGGCGTTGGTTATATATTAGGGGAGTTTCCAAACTCTTACTTTAAACGTTGTTTGGGTATCGGGCCTGGAGAACTACCTGAAAAGAACAAATATTTTTTTATGGCGATAGATCAGTTAGATTCAGCTATTGGTATCGCAATTATGTATAGTTTAGTATTTGGTTTCTCTTTTGAAATATTATGGGTGTACGTACTTTGTTTCCCAATCACAGCACTTTTAGTAAAAAGATGGCTGTTCAATAACAAGTTGAAATCAAGTGCGGTATAACTAAAATAATTATGATACGCTTGCGTATCATAATTATTCGTAGTAACTTTGGTATAATGACAAATCAACAAATGAGTGATAGGAATGTCTGAAACGCTGCAAAGAAGCGCAGGGCGACCTGTTGATATACAAAAAACCCATAAAGTATTCGATGCAATAGACTGTATATTAGCAAGTGAAGGTATTTCAGGGCTCTCTATTGAGCGAATAGCAAGAAATGCCGGAATATCAAAGGCCACTCTGTACCGCCGCTTCGGTAATATTCATGGTATTTTGACAGCATATGTTGAAACTTTTACTCAACAAGCTTTAAGGTTGGTAATACCGAAGAATAAAATTGATTTAACTGAACCTGTTGAAATTGAAGAAATACTTATTGATTTTGGGTTCGATCTTATGTCTTTAATATGCCATCCTCGAATTATAGCATTCGATAATGCAATGCTAGCAGCCGGTAAACAGTTCGCTGACTTTAAAACAGAGCTATATCGCAATGGGCCTGAGAAAGCAATAATTCAAATAAGCGTTATTCTCGAACAAGCTCATATATCATCCTCATTTTTTGATATTAAAAGCTTGGCAGATATTCTATTTCATATTTGGCGTAGTGGTATTTATGACCAAGCTCGGATCTCAGGAAAAGTAGATATAAGTCCTGAACAGTTAAAGGCTCATGTTATATCTGGCACTCGATTTTTCTTATCTACTACTCTTCCAAGGAGTTCAAATGACAACCACTAACCTTCGTATTTTGATTGCAGGATCAACTGGTTATTTAGGACGTCATCTTGTTCATGAATTACTAATAAAGAACGCTGATTTTAAGGTTCTGGCTAGAGATTCAGCCAAGCTTGAAGCAATGGGAGTCGCTAAGGAAAAAATTGAGATAGTACAAGTGACAGACGCACAATCCCTAGATGGTTGTTGTGATGGCGTCGATGTTGTTATTTCCTGCGTTGGTATTACCCGTCAAAAAGACAGAGTTGGCTATATGGATGTCGATTTTCAGGCTAACTTGAACTTATTATTGGAGGCTGAAAGAGCGGGAGTTAAAAAATTTATCTATGTTTCAGCATTAAATGCTAAAAAATATTCGGGTGTAAGACTGCTTAAAGCAAAAGAGGCTTTTGTAACTAAGTTACTGGCTGTTAAGAGCTTGGAGGCTTGTATCATACGTCCGAATGGATTCTACTCTGATATTGAAGAGTTTTATTCAATGGCAAAAGCTGGTCGAGTTTATCTTTTTGGGAGCGGTAATGTAAGGCTGAATCCAATCCATGGAGAAGATCTTGCTCGTTTCTGTTTAGAGGCTATAGACAAACCTGACAGAGAGTTAGACATCGGTGGGCCCGAAGTTTTTTCTGTCTCCGAGATTGCAAAAGCCGCTTTTAATGCTCAAGATAAAAGAGTAAAGATTACATACTTACCTGACTGGATTAGAAAAATAGCCCTGTTTATTGCTACCATGCTGCCAGAGGCGTTAGGTGGACCTGCTGAGTTTTTTCTAACTGCTATGGCTCAAGATATGATCGCTCCCAGCTATGGTAACCGAAAGATTGATCCATATTTTAAACATATTTTTCAGTCGGATAGAAAGTAAATCATAGCAATAACGCGAGTGATTTTAAATAAGCGCTATTTTAAAAGTGAATATGGAATATTATGAAAAAGTATTATTGGCGATATTTAGCGTACTACTCGGTATGTATGAAAGCTGTCAATACGAAGGTACTGACAGCTTATATTGATTACGCTAGATATTAATCTTAGCGATTACGCTGTTCTGTTCTTAAACCCATTATCAAGCTCACACACATAACCAATAGGATCACAGTGAATGGCAGTGCAGTAGAGATCGCACCTGCTTGTAATGCCTCAATTGCTTGTGTACCGCCAACCCAAAGTAGAGCGGCTGCGATAGCACCTTCAATTAATGCCCAGAAAACTCGTTGTGGTACTGGTGCATCAACTTTACCACCAGCAGTGATACTGTCGATAACCAATGAACCTGAGTCAGAAGATGTAATGAAGAAAACCAATACCAATACAACCGCAAGCATTGATAGCACTTCACCCATAGGCAAAGAATCAAACATTTGGAACATAGCTAAAGGTACTTCTGTCAAACCATCACTGCCTAAAGTACCGATGTTGTTCGCTACTTGATCAATGGCTACGCCACCAAATACAGACATCCACAATACCGTCACAGCTGTTGGAACAAGTAGTACTGCGGTGATGAATTCACGAATTGTACGGCCACGTGAGATTCGTGCGATGAACATACCAACGAATGGTGACCATGAGATCCACCATGCCCAGTAGAAAACAGTCCAACCGTGCATCCAAGCCGAGTCTTCACGACCAATTGGATTACTTAATGGAATGATGTTTTCAACATAACCCATGATAGTCGTAGGAACAGTGCCCATTGAAACTGCAAATGTAACTAAAATAACGAATATTAATAGTACTAATGCAAGTAGCATGTTGATGTTACTAATTACTTTAACACCACCGTCAATACCACGAACCACTGATACAACAGCAAGTAAGGTAACGACTACGATAATCGTAATTTGTAAAAATAGGCCGTTTTCAATACCTAATACATGATGGAAACCACTTGCTGCTTGTTGCGCGCCTAAACCAAGTGATGTCGCTAGACCAAACAGTGTAGCTAGTACCGCTAGGATATCAACAATATGGCCAGCCCAACCCCACGTTCTGTCACCTAAAATCGGGTAGAATACAGAACGCATTGAAAGTGGAAGACCTTTGTTATAAGCAAAGAAAGCCAGTGATAGTGCAACAACACCGTAAATTGCCCATGGGTGTAAACCCCAGTGGAACATCGTTGCGCCTAAAGCTAGCTGTGCAGCTTCGGGTGTATTCGGTGTCACGTTAAGTGGAGTTTCGTACCAGCCAGTGTAATAAGCCACAGGCTCAGCAACACCCCAGAACATCAGGCCAATACCCATACCAGCAGCAAATAGCATGGCTATCCATGACATACGGCTATAATCAGTTTTAGCGTCATCACCACCTAAACGAATTTTACCGTATGGCGAGACAATTAACGCAAGGCAGAAAATAACGAAGATATTTGCAGACCACATGAATAGGCCGTCAAAAGCCCCTATGATCCACCATTTTATACCATCTAGGAATGATTTCGATGTTTCAGGTTCTACTAATAAAATAGCGACCAAGAATAGGCCAATTAACGATGCACTAATACCAAATACAGGGTTATGTACGTCAAACCCCCATTTTTGGACGTTGTCTTGTCCAACAGTATAATCAGTATTATCAATACTGTATTTATCCCTATTAATACTCATTAGTCCTCAGTTAGAACAGTCCTGTTCTATATTGGTGGATTTATTTGTTATGGGTTAGTTTAGCAAGTTTAGAGCTAAATATCAGAAGAATAAAAAGTTATAAAGTATAAAACCGCCTAATAAGCGGTTTATCGGTGATGAAAAAGTGTGAAAAGCGCGTCGAGAATTAGCTATTACAGGGTTCTGCTTCTTTCTCGTTGACCACGCTTTAAGCCCAGAAACTGACGTGGTTGCTACATCTACCTCACCTCTAAGGTTTATTGGTAGAAAAAAACGCTCTTCATTGTTTAGTATAGATCAGGTTGAATTACTGTCCAGTTCACAATATATGATATTGAGTTATTTTCAAGGAGACTAAATAACGTATTCTCTAACAATTATTTAAGTTATTTGGAGCGATACGATGTCGATACTTGAAAACAAGATTCCACCACCTGTTATTACTTTATTATTTGCCGTACTTATGTGGGGAATATCATTTATTACTCCAAATCTGACATTTAGTTTAGCACTGCGGTTACCCTTATCTCTGCTAATCGTTGTGTTGGGGAGTTTCTTTTGCGTTGCAGGTGTAGCGTCTTTTAAAAAGGCGACGACGACAGTTAATCCATTAAAGCCAGAAGCTGCATCATCATTAGTTAATTCTGGCATTTACAGAATATCTCGAAACCCTATGTATGTAGGTTTTGCTTTGTTTTTACTTTCCTGGGGCGTTTACTTATCCTCACCTTGGACTATTTTAGTCATAGTGGGTTTTGTTTTTTATATGAATAAGTTCCAAATTATTCCAGAGGAGAGAGCGCTAACCACAATATTTGGCTCTGAATTTACATCGTACCTATCACAGGTTCGTCGTTGGTTATAAATTTATAAATCGACCATTTAGTTATGCGAATGTTGACAAAATGTAAAAAATCAATAGTATTGAATTAAATTCAAACATTGTCGACAATCCTATGCCTTTAGATGATCCAACAAAAATAGTCGCAGTGACCACTGCCGATAAAGTTTTTGAGCTAATGCTGCGTGCCATTGTTGATGGTGAAATACTTGCTGGCAGTAAGATCAGTGAGCCCGAGCTCGCAAAACGCTACCAAGTTAGTCGTTCTACCCTTCGTGAAGCATTAAACCGATTAGAAAAATGCCATTTAATTGAGCGTAAAGCGAATGTCGGTTCACGCGTAGTACAGTGCACAACTCAAGGTCTACTCGATCTTTACTTTGTACGTGAAGCGTTAGAAGGCATGGCATGCAGACAAGCGGCTGAAAACATGACAGATAATGAAATTGTCGACATGAAAGCCATGCTTAATCAACATGCGTCAGTACAAGCATTGAAAGATGGTGTCGCTTATTATCAAGAAGAAGGTGATTTAGACTTTCATTATAAAGTGATTTTGGGTAGTCATAATGCTCAACTCATTCATTTGATATGTGGTCAGCTCTATCATTTAGTTCGCATGTACCGCTGCCAGTTTGGTATGCACAGTCCCAGAGCCAGCCGTGCTTTTTCAGAACACGCCCAAATCATCGAAGCCATCAGTGACCGAGATGGTGAATTAGCCGAAATGCTAATGCGCCGTCATATCGCAGCTTCACGTAAAAACATTGAAAGTAAAATTGCACGTCAACTAGCCGCAGAATTAAAGACAGACACTACACCAGTTCAAGGAGAGAAATAATATGTCTATAGAATCAGCTTCGCCTCAACGTTTATCCCCAGGCGCTAAGTTTCGTTTAGCACTGACCAATAATAAACCCCTGCAAGTCGTCGGTACTATTAATGCGTATTGCGCAATGATGGCAGAGCAGCTGGGTCATCAGGCTATCTATCTGTCAGGTGGTGGTGTTGCCAATGCGTCTTACGGTTTACCTGACTTAGGTATGACCTCATTGAGTGATGTGATCGCTGATGTACAGCGTATTACTGCCGCATCGAGCTTACCTTTGTTGGTCGACATTGATACGGGCTGGGGCGGTGCATTCAACATTGCTAAAACCATTCGTGATATGGAAAAAGCCGGTGCGGCAGCTGTACATATTGAAGATCAAGTAGCACAAAAACGTTGTGGTCATCGCCCCAATAAAGAAATCGTGTCGACAGAAGAGATGGTTGACCGTATCAAAGCAGCTGTTGATGCGCGTATTGATGCTGATTTTTTCATTATGGCGCGTACCGATTCATTTGCACAAGAAGGTTTGGAAGCCGCTATTGCCAGAGCGCAAGCGTATGTTGAAGCGGGGGCTGACGGTATTTTTGCTGAAGCGGTGAAAACTGAAGCACATTACCGTGCATTCTCGGAAGCGTTAGATGTCCCTATTTTGGCAAATATCACTGAGTTTGGACAAACCGAATTATGGAATAAAGAGCAACTCGGAGAGTGGGGTTGTGCCATGGTCCTTTACCCATTATCTGCATTTCGTGCGATGAATAAAGCGGCTGAACAGGTTTATAAAACCTTGCTAGCTGACGGAGACCAAAAAGCCGTAGTTGATAACATGCAAACGCGTATGGATTTATACGATTATCTCGGTTACCACGATTATGAGCAAAAACTTGATAGCTTATTTTCCGAAGGAAAAAATAAATAAAAAGTCGAAGGAAAAAATAGTCCGCGTGATAATCGACTAAAATTACTTACATTAGACATAAAACGATATACATAAAATATAGGCATTACAGATATAGAAATTAAATCATCAAGCGAATAGTAGTAAACAGGATGTTGCAATGTGAGCCAACTGTAGTTAAGAGCAGTTGAGTATGTAGATTTGCTATTAACCGTTTGAAATTAACTGCTTACATTAATTCAAATAATAATTAAAGGAATAATTATGACAGATAAAAAATTATCAGGCGCTGGCTTACGTGGCCAAAGCGCTGGTGAAACAAAATTATGTACGGTTGGTAAATCAGGTAGTGGCTTAACGTATTGTGGCTATGACATAGCAGATTTAGCCGAACACGCTACATTCGAAGAGGTTGCTTACCTATTGTTTAGCGGTGAATTACCGACACTTGATCAGCTTGAAACATACAAAGCTGAATTGAACACTCTGCGTGATTTACCTCAATCATTGAAAGAAGTATTACAGCACATTCCTGCAGATACGCATCCAATGGACGTTATGCGAACGGGTTGTTCATTCTTGGGTAACATTGAACCTGAAACGGATTTTTCCGTGCAAAACAAAGCGGCAAACCGTCTACTGGCAGCATTCCCTGCAATCATGTGTTATTGGTATCGTTATTCTCATGATGGTGTAGAAATTGACTGTACTACTGATGAAGAATCTCTTGCTGGTCACTTTCTTAAATTATTGCGCGGTGAAACCCCCTCAGAACAGCATCGTCGAGTGATGGATGTATCGCTGATCCTTTATTCCGAACATGAATTTAATGCTTCAACCTTTACTGCACGCGTGTGTGCATCAACATTGTCAGATATGTTCTCGTGTGTAACGGGGGCGATTGGCACATTACGTGGGCCATTACACGGTGGTGCAAACGAAGCGGCAATGGACATGATCCAGGGGTTTACTTCACCTGCAGACGCAAAAATGCAGATGGCTGGCATGCTTGAACGCAAAGAAAAAATTATGGGCTTTGGTCATGCAATTTACCGTACTTCCGATCCGCGTAATGTGATCATCAAAAAATGGTCAGAAAAATTGGCTCACGAACACGGTGATACTTCGTTATACGATATTTCGGTGGCATGTGAAGAGTTCATGTGGGATAGCAAAAAATTATTTTGTAATGCCGATTTCTTTCATGCGTCTGCTTATCATTTTATGGGCATTCCGACTAAATTGTTTACCCCGATTTTTGTCTGCTCGCGTTTAACTGGTTGGGCTGCGCACGTGATGGAACAGCGTAGTAACAACCGTATTATTCGCCCTAGTGCAGATTATATTGGTGCAGAACCAAGAGCTGTAACACCAATCACGGAAAGATAAGTGCTCGTTATTAACCATTCATAAAGAATGAGTAAATAGCACTGTATTGCATGATCGACTTGTTTTCATTATCGATGAATAGGAGCAGATCACAATGTTAGTTTTGATTAAAAGAGGGAGGAGTAAAGGCTATTATTTGTGCTTTACTTCAGCCCCATTTATTTAATGGATTAAGTTATGAACATTAACTATCGTAAACCGTTACCGGGCAGTGAGCTCGATTATTTTGATACCCGTTCTGCAGTTGATTCAATCCAACCCGGTGCGTATGCCACTTTGCCTTATACTTCACGCGTATTTGCGGAAAATTTAGTACGTCGCTGTGATCCTGAAGTATTAGAAGATTCGTTAAAGCAGCTAATTGAACGTAAACGCGACTTGGATTTTCCATGGTTTCCTGCGCGCGTGGTTTGTCATGATATTTTAGGTCAAACCGCATTAGTTGATTTAGCGGGATTACGTGATGCGATTGCAGAGAAAGGCGGCGATCCATCTAAGGTTAATCCAGTCGTACCAACGCAATTGATTGTTGACCATTCATTGGCGGTTGAACATGCAGGTTTTGAACCTGATGCATTTGAAAAAAATCGTGCAATTGAAGATCGCCGCAACGATGATCGTTTCCACTTTATTAACTGGACGAAAACAGCCTTTAAAAACATTGATGTTATTCCTCCAGGTAACGGTATTTTGCATCAGATTAATTTGGAACGCATGTCACCTGTGATCCAATCACGCAATGGTGTGGCATTTCCTGATACCTTAGTGGGCACAGATAGTCATACGCCTATGGTTGATGCATTAGGTGTAATTGCAATTGGTGTGGGCGGGCTTGAAGCAGAAAGCGTCATGCTTGGTCGTGCATCATATATGCGCCTACCCGATATCATTGGTGTTGAACTGACTGGTAAGCCACCTGCAGGCATGACAGCAACAGATACCGTTTTAGCATTGACCGAGTTCTTACGCGCACAGAAAGTCGTATCAAGTTATTTAGAGTTTTATGGTACGGGTGTTGCGCATCTGACCTTAGGCGATCGGGCCACCATTTCTAATATGACACCAGAATATGGTGCTACAGCGGCGTTGTTCTCAATCGACGAACAAACTATCGATTACCTTAAGTTAACTGGTCGTGAAGACGAACAAGTTAAGCTGGTGGAAACTTACGCCAAAGAAACGGGTCTATGGGCCGATGACTTAGTAAACGTTGAATATGAACGTGTACTTACATTTGATTTATCGACTGTGTGCCGTAACATTGCTGGACCATCTAATCCGCATAATCGTGTTCCTACCTCTGAATTAGCCAAGCGTGGTATCAGTGGTAAGGTCGAAAATATACCAGGTAAAATGCCTGATGGTTCAGTGATCATTGCCGCTATTACTAGCTGTACCAATACCAGTAATCCGCGCAATATGATTGCGGCAGGTTTGATCGCTCGTAACGCCAATAAGCTTGGATTAACCCGTAAACCTTGGGTTAAAACCTCATTAGCGCCGGGTTCAAAAGCGGTGGAACTCTACCTACAAGAAGCCGATTTATTGCCGGAACTAGAGCAACTTGGGTTTGGTATTGTGGCGTTTGCCTGTACGTCTTGTAATGGCATGAGTGGGGCGCTTGATCCTGTTATTCAGCAAGAGATTTTAGATCGTGACTTGTATGCAACAGCCGTGTTATCTGGTAACCGTAACTTTGATGGTCGTATTCATCCACACGCCAATGAAGCCTTTATTGCATCGCCACCGTTAGTGGTTGCGTATGCGATTGCTGGTACTATCCGTTTTGATATAGAACGTGACACACTTGGTTTAGATCAAGCTGGTAATGCAATCACCCTAAAAGACATTTGGCCGAGTGATGAAGAGATTGATGCAGTGCTTAAGGCAAGTGTGAAGCCAGAACAATTCCGTCAAGTCTACAACCCGATGTTTGGTAATGATATCGAGTGTAGTGTTGATTACGGTGAGAAAAATAACCCGCTGTATGACTGGCGTGAAATGAGTACCTACATTCGCCGACCGCCTTATTGGGAAGGTGCATTAGCAGGTGAGCGTAGCCTTAAAGGTATGCGTCCTCTAGCGGTATTGGGCGACAATATTACTACCGATCATTTATCACCCTCTAACGCTATCATGCTTGATAGTGCGGCAGGTGCCTATTTAGACAAGATGGGTTTACCTGAAGTAGACTTTAACTCATACGCTACCCACCGTGGAGATCACTTAACGGCACAACGAGCGACGTTTGCTAACCCGAAATTGAATAATGAAATGGTGTTAGAAAACGGCCAGGTTAAACAAGGTTCATTAGCACGAGTTGAGCCTGAAGGGAACGTAATGCGCATGTGGGAAGCGATTGAAACCTACATGGGTCGTAAGCAACCTCTGATTATCGTCGCAGGTGCCGATTATGGCCAAGGCTCTTCACGTGACTGGGCGGCGAAAGGCGTTCGTTTAGCGGGTGTAGAAGCGATTGTTGCAGAAGGGTT
>Ga0209292_1001872_pt1 | contig 25117 bp, 25 predicted proteins | sample GOMGulsemesocosm_2_FD_184634 | JGI IMG/M metagenome (GOLD analysis project Ga0209292, IMG submission 184634) | Methane-oxidizing microbial communities from mesocosms in the Gulf of Mexico - GOM9C Gulf of Mexico (SPAdes) (version 2) | ecosystem: Environmental > Aquatic > Marine > Cold seeps... | reverse complement strand
ACGGAATTCACTGACTTAATAAATGAACAAAATATAGGCCTCAAAAAGCCTGATCAAGCCATTGATATACATATCGGCAAATACCGCGTAGTTGGCAATTTGGCTAACCTCTATCAAAATGGCAGCCTTATTTATCGCTATGCTAATTTAAAAGGTAAGGACTTTATGCAAGCCTGGTTACACCATTTAATTATTAACCAGCTATCGCCACAAAACACCTACTTACTCAGCATAGATGAGAACCTTTGTTTTACTGCTGACAAACAAGACAATACATTAGAAAAATTAATTGATTTTTATATACAAGGCCAGCAACAACCTGATATATTTTTCACTGAAGCAAGTTTTGCTTATGTTCAGCAAGTATTAAAACTAAACAGCAGTAAGCGCGCCAAAACACCTGCTATTAATATTGCTAAAGATAAATTAGAAAAAGAGATTAGTTTTGATCGCTCATTACAATTGCTATATAAAAACATGACAGATTTCTCGGAGTTGCTCAATGATGATTTTGAAACACAATGTAATGATTTAATTTTTCCTGTCTGGGAATCGATAAAAAAACCAGTAGAAAAATAATGGATTGATTTATCAGTTAATTGGGGCGCAGGCTTTAACCTGCATTTTTCCGCATATCTGCAGGCTAAAGCCTGCGCCCCAAATACGCTAATAGACTGAGTAATTACAAATAATTTAAAATAACAGCCCCATAACCAATATGACAGATAAACCGGTAATATCAAATAAACAAATTATTGCTAAAACGAAACTGTTTTGTGTTGAATCTATGGATGTTACATTCAGTAATGGTGTTCAACGCCAATATGAACGCTTAGCAAGAAGCAGAGCAACAGGTGCGGTATTAATCGTCCCGCTAATTGATAATGAAACGGTATTATTAATTAAAGAATATTCAGCTGGCGTTGATAGATATGAACTTGGCCTACCCAAAGGAAAAATTGATCCAGGTGAAAGTATTTTAGATACCTCCAATAGAGAACTTAAAGAAGAAGTAGGCTATGGTGCTAAAAAGTTACATCACTTAAGCTCTTTATCTGTCGCTCCCTCTTATCTAGAACACATGATTGAAATTGTAATTGCTGAAGATTTATATGAAGAGAAGTTACCTGGGGATGAACCTGAAGAGTTAGAGGTTATTCCATGGAAACTTGATAACATTCAAGGTTTATTGGCTACAGGCGAGTGTACCGAAGCTCGTTCGATTGCTGCACTGTATATGGTTAAGGATTATTTGATTGTAAAATAAAATAATCCTTCTTTACAACAATCTCTATTTCAATAAAGCTTATTTATTCGTATAGAAGCACTTTGATAGTGCTACATTTAAAATTTATATCTGCTCAAAAATTCCTAGCCATAAGTGAGTATTGGCTTTAATCATTCCACATCACCTTCCCTAGCCCCAAATCACTTATGCTTTATAAAGAGGTTCTAATTCATCATTCACTGTTTTATCAACAGCTTTACGCGCCTTATTTTCGGTAAAAGTCTGAAATAATTTTTTACCCTGCCATGGCTGCGCTTGGTTTGCATATAAATATTGATTCAACAAAAGTATTTCATCTCTTAAGCGTGCCTCACAATGAAGTGCAATAGCAGATAATGTATTACAGTTATAACTAACTTTCCCCCAAGCTAATAAGGCATCCTTAGCTGCTAAAGCATCATTATCTCTACAAGCTAACCTTAATGCTTTAACTATTTGTTTCACTTTAATATCGCCACTATTATCGACTTCTTCCATTTGTTTAGGTTTACGTTTTATCAAAACAAATATAATCGTTAACAACCAGCCTATTGCCAACGCAATGGATAACCACATCCAAAATGGATTCTCTACCGTCTGAATAATAGGTTTTTGCGTACTAATATCACTATTATCTATTTCTTTAATGGGTTCTGGATTAATATTACTTGCTTGGACGACAGCAGACCCAATTGCTTCAACCGTTTGTTCTGCAATTCTCACCACTTCCATTGTTTGAGTTCGTGTATTAAACCAAGGAATTTCTATTGCAGGTAAAGTGTATCGACCTGCTTTTGATGGAATATAGGCAATTTTCTCTTCCCTAAAAGAAATTAGACCTTCTGCTCTTTTTTGCTCTTTTAAAACGGGCTGGTCTGGGTAGGTTTTTAATTCAGCAATATTTGTTTCATGATGTAATTCAGGTAACTGAGCAACTGTATTACCAACGGTTAGCAGAGTTAGGGTTCGCGTTAAAGGCTCACCCACTTTCATTTGACTGGTTTCACCTGACCACTTTTCTTCAATAACCACTTGGCTAGCCGGAATCCAACGTGTTCCTGTAAAGCTTTCGGGTACAGCCTGTACATCTAAAGTGATTTTATTTGATAAAACACGCTTAGTTTTACTTATTTGTCGATTAAAAAAACCATTAAACCGTTGTCTAGACCTAGAAACAACATCTGCACTCAACACCATAGGTGGTATATTTATCAAGCCACTTTTTTGAGGAAAAATAGCATAATTTAATTCATTTACCGTATATTCAATACCATCACGATTTATTGAATATTTCTTTACCTCGCCTAGTTTTTCAACTAATGCATCTGTTAATTCAAGCTCACTTAATCGTGCTTGTGACAACTGCACACGACTAAATAACTTTAAGGTATACAGCACTTGTTCTTGTACATAAGGCGATAAAGTTGATGACTCAACCTCTAAAAACAATTCCGCATTTTGGTTTGAATTTACAGTCTGGTTTTGGGTTACCTTTAATAAAACAGTCTGACTATTATCATCACCAAAAGAGATAGCTGGAATAATTAAATTACCTGCTTGTTTTGGCATAACATTTAGCTTCCATTGAATAGTTTTACTCGATTTTCCATTGATCCAAGATGAGTTACTACTCTGACTTTGATTTAGAATTTCAAAATCTTTTTCTAATGGGCCAAAATCAGGATCATCATCAGGAGATGCAGTTGCAGTAAAAATTAATTGAACCGACTCATTAACACTAACTGGATTTCTATCTAAGGTTGTTTTAATTTCTACTGCTAATGCAGATTGAATACTTACTAAAAATATCAGTAAATATAAAAATGAGAATTTGTTTTTTCTATCTATCATTGTATTTATTTTAAGTACTGCTTCAAATAAAGTGGGAAGTGGTTTTTCTCGGTCGCGGCCAGAGGCCCCTCCTACTCTTTAAAATCACCACGTTTGACCATTTGTTGCTTTACGCTTGCGTTGCCCATATTGGTATTTAAATTTACGTTTTAATAAACCGGCTGGGTCGTCTGGTATTCGTTGTAACCACTGTTCATTAGCTTGTTTAGTCTCATCATATTCTTCTGGCTCTGCTTCTTGTTGTGCCTGCTGTTCTTGAGGTTCTTTTTCAGTTTGTTCTTCTTTCTGCTCTGATTCTGATTCTGATTCTGATTCTGATGGTTTATCTTGTTCAGATTCAGAATCTTCATTTGATTTTTGCTCTTCTTCAGACGGCTTTGGTTCTGATTGTTGCTTATCTTTATCACCAGGCTCATCGGATTGCTCACCTTCTTGGTCTTCCTTTTTCTCGCCATCCTCTTGCTCAGACTTTTCTTTATCGTCACCTTGCTGCTTATCTTGCTCAGACTGTTTCTGTTTTTCTAATTCTTTTTCCACCAGATCTTTATTAAATTTTGCATCTTCATCCGCTGGGTTTTTTTCTAATGATTTATTATAGGCTTCTAAAGCTTCTGCTAATTTCCCTGATTGAGCAAGTGCATTACCTTTATTGTAAAAGCCTGTTGCTGATTCATCTTGATTTAATGTTTCTGTTGTTTGTTCAAACTGACCAGCCTTATATTGCGAGGCCGCTTTCCATTGCGAATCGTCAAATTGTTCAGCAGCTTGTTGATAATTTTTCTGTTTGAATGCTTGCTGGGCTTGTTGATCTTGGGTTTGCCACAAGTCCTTCCACTCTAATGCATAGCTTTGTTCTGGAAAAGGTAGCAAACAGATAAAAGCTAACGATAACAAGCCTTTTCTAAACTGTAAGGCCACCAAAGGTAAAACTAATAATAAAAGCCAAGGGCCTTTTTCATCCCATTGCTCAATCAGTAAACTATTATCTGCATTGCCTTGTTTTTCTGTCGGTTTATCAAATTGCTTAAATAATGTTTCAATATCCTTATCGTTATCACTTATGGTGATATATCGACCATTCCCCTTATTTGCTAGTTTTGCTAATTCATTACTATTTAATTTCGGTAACACAATATTACCTTGGGCATCCTTAAGAAAACCACCTTGAGCTGTTTTTATAGGTGCGCCTTCTGTTGTACCTACACCAAGAATTGATAAATGATAAGCAGCAAGCGACTCAACTGTATCTATTGTTTGATCGAAATTAACCTCATCCGTCACTAACAATATTTCACCCGATTGCAGCCCTGACTGTTTTAATAATCCAACAGCCATTTCTAAAGCAAGTGCTGTATTACTACCAGGGCTTGGCATAATCTCGGTTTTTAAGGCCGAAAGTTGACTGATAATAGTTTCGTTATCTTCAGTTAAAGGCGTTACCGTAAAGGCATCACCGGCATAAACTAATAATGCTGTTTGACCATCTTTACGTTGTTTTAAAATATCAGTAATTTTAAATCTCGCTCGACTTAAGCGACTGGGTTTAATGTCCGTTGAATCCATGGATTTTGATAAATCCAAAGCAATGACTAAGGCAGCATCGTTTCTAAAGACTGGCGACGGAAGTCGTTCCCATGTTGGGCCTGCTATCGCAAAAATAGCTAATATACTGGCAACAGCACCAATCGATAAAGTCCATCGACTCTGTGTTACCGCCTTTTCTTGCAGAATAAACGGTAATAATTCAGCATCACATACCGTAGACCAGTTACCTTGATTAAGCTTATTTTTTAATAAAAAAATCATCATCGCTATGGCTGGTATTAGAGCGAATAACCAATAGGGTCTAATAAAATGAAATTCTGCCAAGTTTAGGCTCTCCATAAACTTCTCCAATTCATTCGGCTGATACTGATAAAACTAGCGAATATCAATGCAATGGCTAATGGCCAGTGATAAAGTTCAGTTTTAGGGCGAAAATATTGCTTATCTTTCTCTACCGGTTCTAATTCATCTAATAACTGATAAATTTTATTTAATTCTTCGGTATTTCGGGCTCTAAAATAACGGCCACCTGTTTTTTCAGCAATCGCTGTTAAAGTTTTTTCATCTAAGTCACTGGATGGATTTACTTTACGTGACCCAAAAAAACTTCGGATAATCATTTCATCAGCACCGATACCAATGGTATATATTTTTAACTGATTATCTGCGGCAAGTTCAGCTGCTTTTAATGGGGTTACTTCTCCAGCGGTATTTGCACCATCTGTTAATAAAATTAACACTCGGCTTTCTGTCTTCTGTTTTCTTAAGCGCTTAACAGCAAGACCAATAGCATCGCCAATCGCTGTATTATCACCAGCCAAACCTAATGCCGATTCATTTAATAAAGTAATAACAGTGGCTCGATCAAAGGTCAGTGGTGTTTGTAAATAAGCGTGTGTGCCAAATAAGATAAGCCCTAATCTATCGCCTACACGACGGCTAATAAACTCACTGGCAACATTTTTTGTGGCGGTAAGTCTATCCACTTTTCTATCTTCGACAATAAAATCTTCTGCTTCCATACTGCCTGATAAATCAACAGCCAGCATTAAATCTCTACCACTCACAGCTTGTTCTATCGGTTCGCCCATCCATTCGGGTCTCATGCAAGCTACTACTAGAAAAAACCAAGCCAGTGCAGCTAACAATAAAGGCCATTGTTTAGCTTGAGTCACAACTTTTGTTTCACCACTGCCAAAGTCATCTAGGAAAGGAACCTTTAAAGCAGCTTGTTCAGCGGGTAATTCTGCTGGTAATAACCAGCGAACTAATAAAGGAAGGGGTAATGCCAATATTAATAATGGCCATTCAAAATGAATCATTTTTAGTTTATTTTTGAGCTTTAAGCCATGTTTCACAAAGTTGGGTAACAGTAGGCATATCTAAATCAGTAGGTATTTGCTTTTGATAATGAACATTAGCAAATATTTTGCCTTGCCCTTCTGTAAAAGGTGTTCCTTTAACCGTTTTATCCAAATACGCCAACCAAGCATGCCCTGTTAATCCCGCCGTTTCTGTTCTAGGTGATTGGCTAATTGCAACTCGGCGAAGTAATTCAGACAATGCAATAAGCGTATCAAGATCATTATCTTGCTTAATATTTTTTAACAGCTTTTTTGCTGTTTTAACTGCTGTCTTACGTGTTATTCGTTTATATAACCAAAATACAAACCAGCAAAATAGTGGAATTAATACGGCTAATATCCACCATCCAATAGCTGGTGGCCACCAGCCTATGGTATCGGGTAAATGTATATCTCTAAGCGGTAATTGTTGAGGGCCCATTATCGTAAAACCTCAATTGGATCATCTGTAGTACTACATTGAAAGAAGAGTAAGCCTAGTTTTTTAGCCGTATGCTGTAAATATTCCAAGCGCTGTTGATACTGTTGCTGATAACTTAAAAGTCGTTGATTATCGCCTGTATCAATCACTACATCACGTTGTTCATCAGTAAACCGGTAACGTCCTTTAGCGGGTAAATGACTTTCAAGTTCATCATAAATATGAATTAACACCACATCACAATGCCTTGATAATTTAGCCAAGTGATTTTCTGCTTTTTGATTTAAGCCTCTAAAATCACTGATGATATAAACCAAACTTCCAGGACGCGCATGTTGAATTAATCGCGCCAAAGTTTTCTCCAATGTTATTTCTAACTGGATAGTTGAGCGCGAATGAACCAAAGCATTAAAAAACCTTAGCACTGCATGTTTACCATTTTGCGGCTTAACTTCCTGACAAATTGAATCGGTATAAACTTGACCGCCTATGCGGTCACCTTTTTGTTGTGCTGCCCAAGCTAATAAAGCAGCAACTTTTGCAGCTTGTACAGATTTAAAAACGCCTCGGGTAGCAAACTGCATGGCAGGACGATTATCAACAGATATAAAAACGGGGCGTTCACGTTCTTCACGAAACACTTTGGTATGCGTTTTTCCTGTCCGCGCAGTTACTCGCCAATCTATACTGCGAATATCATCACCTGGCTGATAAAGTCTCGCTTCATCAAACTCCATTCCTCGGCCTTTAAAGCGAGAAACATAGCCGCCACTTTGTCTTGATCGAATCGCAGAATGATGTAATTTAAGTAATGATGCTGGCTTTGCTAAATTAACTAATGTTTTTAGCTGAACTGAGACTAAGTTACTTTCAGTCGTATTCATTTAGGAGCCTCTGATTAAGGTACAGCAACTCTAGAAATTAATTCTTTAATAAAATGATCTGTGGTTATCCCTTCGGCCTCAGCTTCATAAGATAAAATCAAACGATGTCGTAATACATCAAAAGCCATATCCTGAATATCTTCTGGCCCTACAAAATCACGTTGCTGTAACCAGGCTTTTGCTCTAGCACAACGATCTAATGCGATACTGGCTCTTGGACTGGCACCATACTGTAACCAACCAGCCAAGTCTTCTCCATAAGCACCAGGGTTACGTGTTGCTAGAATAATTTGTAACAAATACTCTTCTAGCGTTTCAGCCATATAGATATCTAACACTTCATCTCGCGCAGTTAAAACCGATTGCTGACTAATGGCTTGAAATTCAGTTTTTTGTTGAAAGTCTCCCTTAGCTTCTCGACGCGCCAAATGTAAAATAGCTTTTTCATGCTCAGCTTCTGGATAATCAATTGAAACATGTAATAAAAACCTGTCCAACTGAGCTTCAGGTAAAGGATATGTGCCCTCTTGTTCAATAGGGTTTTGCGTTGCCATTACCATAAATAATTTAGGTAATGGATAGGTAGTACTTCCTACCGTAATTTGTCTTTCTGCCATTGCTTCCAATAAAGCCGCTTGCACTTTAGCGGGTGAGCGGTTGATTTCATCAGCTAGAACCAGGTTATGAAATAATGGACCTTTTTGAAATTCAAAAGAACCCTGTTGTGGGCGATAAATTTCTGTGCCTGTTAAATCAGCAGGTAATAAGTCAGGCGTAAATTGCACCCGATGAAAATCAGCTTCTATTCCTTTACTCAATACATTAATCGCTCGCGTTTTTGCAAGCCCTGGCGCACCTTCTACCAACATATGTCCATCAGCCAGCAAAGCAATTAACATTCTTTCGACCAAAACCTCTTGGCCAATAATCTGTTCACTGATATAGGTCTTAAGTTGCTGAAAAGCAGTTTGGGAATGAGTTATCTCAGGCATGATTAGTTTTTATATCCTTAAGTTAGCGATGACTTAAAATTCGTTCAAATCATTACGAGCCATTGTCTGTTGTGTGCGGACGGAGCGCAGAAACCGGAGTTTACACGAAGTAAATGAGGATTTCGAGCACCTCCCAAGCACAACAGACATTGGCGCAGTAGACTTTGAACTTGTTTTTAAAATTCAAGCCCATCTGACGAGCTTAGTAGTGTAAAGTTCACTATTTTATTTTATCCAATAAAATTTTGTAAGAGAACAATGAAATCAAAATATAAAATAGCACCCATACCAAGCTCATCTATACCCTCAGGCATTCCCTTTATAGTTGCTAATGAAGCAGCTGAACGCTTTAGTTATTATGGTATGCGCGCTATTTTAGTGGTTTTTATGACGCAATATTTAATGAGCCCAACAGGGCAATTAGATGTAATGAGCGAACACGAAGCACAAGGTTATTATCATTTATTTGTCTCTGCCGTGTACTTTATGCCTATTTTAGGTGCCTTTCTTGCCGATGGGATGATTGGAAAGTATCGTACTATTTTATTTTTATCACTGTTTTATTGTATTGGTCACTTTGCCTTAGCTCTAGATGATACTCGAATGGGCTTATTAATAGGCCTTGGCTTTATTGCTCTAGGTGCAGGGGGGATTAAACCCTGCGTTTCATCACATTTAGGTGATCAGTTTGGATTATCAAACCATCATTTATTAAGTAAGGTCTTTGGCTGGTTTTATTTTTCGATTAATTTAGGTGCTTTTGCTGCCATGTTGATCATTCCATGGTTATTAGCTGAATACGGTGCAGCTATTGCTTTTGCTGTGCCAGGTCTATTAATGCTAGCCGCAACCATTGCCTTTTGGAGTGGTCGTTATAAATTCATCCATATTCCTCCCACTGGCAAGCTGTTTATTAAAGAAGTATTCAGTCCTTTTGGCTTAAAAACCGTAATAAAACTAGGCTCTATTTATCTGTTTATTGCTGTGTTCTGGGCGTTATTTGAACAAACGGGATCTTCTTGGGTATTACAAGCCCAGAAAATGGATAGAGTGCTTTGGGGAGTAGAAATTTTACCGTCTCAAATACAAGCAGCTAATCCTTTATTAATTATGTTGTTAGTTCCTCTGTTTACTTTTGTAATTTATCCTACACTTAATAAAGTATATGAATTAACTGCACTTAAAAAAATATCCATAGGGTTATTTGTTACTGTAGTGGCCTTTTCAATTCCAGCCATGATTCAAATGCAAATAGACAGTGGGGAAACACCTCATATTGCTTGGCAACTGTTAGCTTATTTATTATTAACGGCTGCAGAAGTAATGGTTTCAATCACTTGCCTTGAGTTTTCATATACACAAGCACCCAGGAGAATGAAATCTTTTGTGATGGCCTTATTTTTTATGTCCGTCTCGCTAGGAAACTTATTCACCAGTGCCGTCAATTTTTTTATGGTAAATGACGATGGTAGCCACAAGTTGATCGGAGCGGACTATTTTTGGTTTTTTACCAGTCTAATGTTAGTTACAGCCATTTTGTTTATTTTTGTTAGCCGTCACTACCAAGAAAAAACTTATTTACATGAAGAACAAGTTGGGTAATAGTGACCCTACTTTACGGAGAAAAAATATGAAAGCAGTATATTCAATAGCCAGTTTGTTCGCTATAGCATTATTACCTACGCATAGTGTAGCAAGTGTCTATAAATGTACCGATAGCCAAGGTAAAACAGCTTATCAATCATCCCCTTGTGCCGAAGAAGTAAATGCTCTTAAAATTGATATGAAAACAGGGCAATCAACGGATTTAGCCGTAAAAATAAAGCAACAGCAACAAGAAGTTGAATCAAAGAAACAAGAGGATATTGCTCGTCAACAACAAGCTGCTAAAGACATTAAACGGAAAAAAGATTCGATAGAACAAAGCGCAATTAATCAACAATTAATAAAAGATAACCCAATACAATTCACTGCCTTTGCTATCCCTCCTTATAATCATGACAAATTACCTGCTTTGGTCAAGAATTTTGAAGCCAGATTGCCAGAGATTGAAAAATTTAGACGTTTAGCTGCACAAAAGGCTTTAGCAACAGGCGAATGTAACCGTGTAGAATCAGACCAATTAAGTGTACAAAGCAAAGCTGACAAATTAGTTTTTTCGATTGATTGTAGTTCAGCTAAGCGTTTTCAATTTAATGAAACAGAACTATTAAAATAATGGCATCAAAAACAATTTTCATCACAGGGTGCTCAACAGGCATTGGTTATACAACTGCAATAGAGCTAAAAAAGCGTGATTATCGTGTTATTTGTTCAGCTAGAAAGCCCGCCGATGTATCAATGTTACAAGAACAAGGTTTTGAAGCGTTACAACTTGATCTTGCTGACTCTATAAGTATTCAACAAGCAGTTGAGCAATTAATCACTCTGACTGATGGAAAAATAGATGGTTTATTTAATAACGGTGCTTTCGGACAACCCGGAGCAGTAGAAGATTTAAGTCGTGATGTACTAAGAAACCAGTTTGAAACAAACTTTTTTGGTACTCATGAACTAACAAACCTCATTATTCCTTTAATGCGTAAACAAGGCCATGGCCGCATTTTATATAACAGCTCTATTTTAGGCTTTGTAGCAATGAAATATAGAGGTGCTTATAATGCCAGTAAATTTGCCTTGGAAGGCTTAGTCGATACATTACGTATTGAACTGCACGATACAAACATTCAACTTTGTTTAATAGAACCAGGCCCGATCACCAGCCAATTTAGAAAAAATGCTTTTGCTTTATATAAGAAGAATATAAATCCCGAACTAAGTGCTCACCAACAAACCTATAAGGCAATGGAAGAGCGCTTACAAAAAGAAGGCCCTGCTGCTCCTTTTACCTTACCTGCAGAAGCTGTTGCAAAAAAGGTAATTCACGCTCTAGAGTCTAAAAACCCAAAAATACGCTATTACGTTACCTTCCCTACTTATTTATTTGGCTTTTTAAAACGTATTCTACCAATGGCTTGGCTAGATTATCTGTTACGATCAGTACAATAGTGGAAGAGCACTCTATTGAATGTCCTTATTGTGGCGAAAGTATTACCGTACTCATTGATAATTCAGCAGGTGATCAGCAATATTATGAGGACTGTTCAGTTTGTTGTTGTCCTATTTTATTCAGTACTTTTGAAGATGAGTTTGGCAATACAAGCCTTAATATTAAAAGGGATGACGAATAAAAGCCCTATAACATACTATTATTACAAGAAATCTTCGTTAGAACGTTAATTCATGCAATATTCACAAAAGTTGTGCTAAAATTCATTTCAGCATTTAGCTAATTTTTAGAGGTTATGTGCTAAATTAAAATAACTACAATGAGGTTTACATTACATGAAATTATTAAAAAGCGCGATCGTAGCATTAACTTTAGCTTTATCTTTAGGTTCTTTTTCTACAGCTGTTGTTGCATGTGAAGATGGCAGAACTTGTTTTGGTCCAGAACAAGCGATTGATATTACTTTAGGACATATTGCTGAAGCAATGAAAATCATCAATGATGGTGATGACGGATCAGTAGCTCAAAAAGAAATCAAAAAAGCTATGGATTCTCAAAAAGAAATCAATGCTAACGATTTAGTTTCACGTTTCCGTCAAAAAGCTAACAAAAACCTGAAAAAAGCTAGAAAAGCAGCTAAAAAAGGTAACGTTGTTGAAGCAACTGAATGGCTAGAAAAAGGCGAAAAAGCTTTTGCTGGTCTTAAATCTAAACTTTAATATTAGTTTAGCTTTACCCAAAACAGGGTGCTCTCTGCATCCTGTTTTTATTATCTCCTTCTGTTATCCCCCCCCCTCTCTAAATATCTAACTTTCCAAAATAATCTTCAAGATTAATCTTTATCGGCATAAAGTAAACATTAAAGCCAACCTCTTTAGCCATAGCAATAGCTTTATTTGAAAAATCAATATTCCATTCTATTTCTGCTTTAAAGCTTGCAGGAAACTTAACTTTATTTTTTATTTCCCAATAATTCTTTGATGACATTGTTGTTATGGGGCTTAAGCCGATAAAGGTATCTAAGCCCTGCATATGCTCCGCATAAATCTCAATCATCCTTATATCGTAAAAAGGCTGTGAAAAGAAGCTAGATGCGCCTGCATCAGCCTTTCTTTGTACATAATCACACTCTTCTTGTATTCCATTTCTATGTGAATCAAAACCCGCATGAATAGTTATATTGGGGTATTTTTGTTTAACAACACGAATTAAATCCAGCACATTGGTATTATGAAATCCCTGTTTAAGACCTTCAGGTGGGTCACCAGAAACCAAAAGCACATGATCTAACTGGTTTTCTTCAATAATTCGAAAAATATCACCTGACTGTATAGAAAAATCTGTTGCTCTAAAATGCGGAACAAAGTTATATTTAGTTCGGTCAATGTTTTTACCCGTTTCCCAGCTTCTAATATCAAAACGCTGGATATCAGGCACATTAATCATACTAATTGACTCACCTAATGTTGAAATAAAATCATATTGCTGATCAAAGGCTTCTTGGGTTCTTGGGACAATTTCAAAAGAAAATTTCATATTTTTAAGGCTAGTAACTAAATCTAATGACGGCATTGTACTTTAAAATAAAGCTACCCTAAAGTGACTGGGACTATTTAAGATGAAAAGGTATACTGTTTTTTAAGATATTAATCTCATCACTAAGGCTTATCGATTGAACCTTGGTAACAAATTTGCACTTTCTTTATAAGGGGATATTTATGAGTTTTGCTGTTGCAGGGAAAATTATTGCTTTAATAATTTGGCCGTTTCTATTTATTATCTTTTTATATTTTAAAGATAAAGAAAAGTTTAAACGTCGATTAAAACAAATGTTTGAGGATGACAAATAAATTTCACATCCCACTTAAAAAGCCGCTAAAAACAAAAAAAGGGGCTTAAAAGCCCCTTTTTAATACACCTTAAATCATCTATTACAAATCGTCACTGACATGCTTTTTATAATAAGGCCATGTTTTAACATGCAAATACTTTCTAATTGGAGATTTGATAACTGATACACAAAGAGCAATTGAAAATAAACACCATACCGCTGCGAATTCATTTGGGTCAGATGTTGTAATATCAGAAATAAAAGGACCAACCAAGTAATGAAAGCCTACAAAGCGCCATGAGCCATATATTAATGGCATATAAAATGCCACAAGAATATATGTAAAAGCATGTAAACCCCAATCAAAGCCAAATAACCAATCAACAGGTGAAGACATTAAGCCATTAAGAGGAAGTTGCCATGCAATATGCCAGTCACCAGAAACTGAACATGTTTGCGTACCACAAAAACCTTCAACCCCAACTACACATGCTCCCGCCCAATCAAATGGGAACATTTTAATCAACATAGCTATAGCGCCAATTGCACAAATTGAATAAACCGTTGTTCGAATCTTTAGTTTGACACTTTCAGGAATAAAATACATTGCAACCATGTTTGCAAAAAATGGCTGAAAAGCAATATGAATATACCCTAATAAGGTGAGCACCTGATTACTGGGGTTGTCACACAAATCGATGTAAACATAAGTAAAAGCCTGCAATAATTCCATTAAGGCAAAATATGTTAATGGAATCCATAATTCTTTAGATTCCCCTTTATACGCAACATAGGCTGCAGTACCTAAACCTGCAACAGCTAAAACTGCTGATGCTTCACCACTCCAACACATCGACTGTGCTCCTTTTAAATTTTGTAAAAATAATTACTAGTGTAATCTGCACTCTTTGTTTAGAGTGAATCAACCATTATATTATATTTACTTATAAAAAGGCGGGGATATGATTTTTTTCCGTTAATTAGATGTACTCATACATATTTCGACCATACTTTTAATTCCTTCTAACTGGCTTTCTACTTTATCTAAAATACCTGCAACTTTTTCAGCATTTAAATCTAATTCCTTATAAATACCTTCATACTCTGTTCCTTCGTGAGCATCACCTATATTTATCGATGCTAAAAGGCTGTCACTTAAAAAAGTGAGTAAATTAAGTTGATAGTTTTCACCTCTATAATATGGATTATGATGATGATAAACCACATCAATAACAGCCGAAGGCATATTCCAGCTTTTTAATAACCAACTACCTAATTCACAATGATCAACGCCAAAAGCAAATTTTTCTAGCTTTGGTAAGCTTAGGCTAGGGTTGGCCGTTATTAAATTAGACAATATTTTAAACTCATCTTCAAACTGATCACCTAAAAGAGGAAAGCCAATATTGTGCATTAAAGCGACAAAAAAAACTGTTTGCGCCTCAAATTTCTGTTCCATTGGAAGCAATGTATTTAATTCACCCATTAAATGAGTACTTGCTAAAGCATGAGTCCAAAAAGCACGCGTACCTATAACCCCTTCAGCAGGTGATTTTAAAGGAGATAAAGCCGACAAACCTAGAACTAAATCAAATACAAATTGATACCCAAGCACTCGACTTATAGCATCTTGAACAGTACTAATTTTACCTTTATAACCATAAAGAGAAGAGCTGGCCCACCGAATCACCTGTGTTGTTAATAAAGGATCCATTTCAACAATATCTGCCAATTTCTTAGCATCCGCTAAAGGATCCGCTGCTAGCTCCATAATTCTAGCTGCAACACCTGGCAATGGAGGCAGTTCTTGGATTTCACTTACCCTAGCTCTTAAATCATTAGGTGGCTCTGTTAATGCATTTCCTGCATCTATACAGCTAAAGGTCCAATTTATTAATGAAGAGTTCATATTCTCAACCGGCTTAATGTAATTCAAATCGTTTTAATTTACGATAAAGTGTTCGCTCACTAATATCCATCTCAGTAGCAATAAGCTTTCTGTTACCTTGGTGCTTCTCTATAAGAGATTTAATAATGTCACTTTCCATTTGTTGCAAAGGGCTTCCCTTTGTAGGAATACTTATCTTTAAATCAGTTAAAACGTTATCCTCTGGAATTTGTTCCATATAGGTAATATCTGCTTCTGTTATATGCTGCATATCACATAAACTGCAAGCAAGTTGCAAACAGTTTTTTAACTCTCTGATATTACCTGGCCACTGATGTTTTAACAATTTCATTAAAGCTTCTTTACTAATGCTATATTCTTGCTCATCTCTTTCGCTTAGCTGTTTCAATAAATAATCAGTTATTTCAGGAATATCTTGTAATCGCTGACGTAAAGCGGGTACTTGAATAGGAAATACCGACAATCGATAAAACAAATCTTCTCTAAACTCTCCCGCTTTAACCATTTGCGTTAAGTCTCTATGAGTCGCACAAATAATACGCACATCTGATCTTAATGTTGCTGTACTTCCAACACGTCTAAATTGCCCAGCCTCCAGAGCTCTTAATAGCTTAGGCTGCTGAGATAGAGGAAGCTCACCTATTTCATCCAGGAACAAAGTACCTTGGTCAGCTAGCTCAAACAACCCTTTTTTTCCCCCTGTTGCACCAGTAAACGCACCTTTTTCATGCCCAAACAACTCGCTTTCAAATAAAGACTCAGTTAAAACCGTACAATCAACAACTACAAACTCTTGCTTTGCTCGTTTAGAATGGCTATGAATAAATTCAGCTGCCAGTTCTTTACCTGTTCCAGTATCTCCAACTAAAAATGTCGGCGCTTGAGTTTTAGCTGCTTTCAACAATTTATTCTTATATTGACTAAAAACCACACTAGAACCCGCCATCTTATTTCGGTCATTAGAGTCGAATAAAATTTGGCTTTGAGTAATCGTCTCACCTAAGTACACAGTACCATCATGATCAAGCAATGGATAACCTCGTACTGTCTGTTTAACTTTATCATCCATTATTTCTGTAGAAATATAAGATTCTAATTTCTTAAATAATTCCCCATGTCTACAGTTTGGAGCATTTTGGCAACAAGATTTCCCAATCAAATCTTTCTTGCAAACAGCATGCCGCTTTTCCCATGCCTTATTTATTCCCACAATAGCAAGGGATGCATCGATGATTACAAAAGGTAATTCATGTGTTTCTAATAAGGATTCTAATGAAATTGAACTATCAAGCATAAGAAGGTATATATCCATTTACAAAGCTAACAAGTCAAAACATGACATGTCATAGCTGTCTGAGAGACTGACACCATTGTCAGTTCATAACTATTATTTTAGATCATTATCTCCACATTTCAAGCTATGGAGAGGTTGGCATCATGCTTGCACTGCAATGATTAAGATTATAAAAAAATTGTAATCATTCATTGCCACACCTGCTGTGAAGTAGGGTCGGAAAACTTCAGATCTCGTTTTTAAGAGATAGCTGGGTCGCACTTAATATACGGCTATTCCGTAAAGACTTTTTAGTTTTATCTGAGACTTACAAATGAATAAATATATTTTAGTGTTTTCACTACTTACTACCATTACTTCAATCACTGCTAATGCTGCAATGATTGATGATTTTAATGGTGGGTCAATGACTGTAAATGCCTCGAATACTCCTCAAACCAAATCATACAGCCATGCATTTAGTGGCGAGCGTACCATATCCATAACAAAAACAGGACCACTAGGAGCGAGTGCAGTTGTTCTCCCATCACCAGGGATATTTGCTCATAGCGCAGATGCTTTAACAAGTGCAACAAGCATTATTAAATGGAGTAATACTTCAAGTGAAGACTTAACAGATGGCAGAACCGATAGTTCATTTGCTTTAGATATTTTAAGTATTGACCAAGGAGATATAGCTTTAACTGTTTTTATTCTCGACCTACTTGGGAATGGCGACAGTGTTACATTGACAAACGCAGGAACAGGAATCCAGCACATTAATTTCACTTCATTCTTGGGTATAGATTTTACACAAATCAAAATAATTTCTCTAGAAATTACAGGAGAAGTAGCCTCTGACTTAACAATTGACTCATTTAGCACAGTTCCAACACCTTCTGTACTAGTTCTGCTAGTGATGGGATTAATTGCACTCGGCTTTAATCATCGCATAAAAATATAATAGACATTTGTATAAAAGCACCTTATCACCTCCAGAATTTAGCTTAAATTGAGGATTTAAAAATGAATATATATACAATTCTAGCTCTATTAATAATGAGCTTCACAACAAATACAGCTAATGCATTACTAATTGATGATTTTTCTGATGGATCAATACATATAGATGCTAATAGTTTAAATGTTTTCACAAGCTCTACTACAGCTTTTGGTGAGGGTCGGTCTATAAGTATAATCAAAGCAGGACAAGGTAATGCCAGAATTGATGTTATTTCAATGCTAGACGGCCTTTATGCTCATAGTACAGATGCTAACACCAGCGCAAACAGTACGATTACTTGGTCTAGCACTACAGGGATAGATTTAGTAGACAATACCTACAATAACGTATTTGCTTTAAATATATTCAGTATTGATCAAGGAACGGTAAACTTCATTTTATCAATTACAGATAAAGAAGCTAATACAGATAAATATACTCTACTAGGTGCGGATAAAGGTATAGAAAACATCTATTTCTCATCATTCTCAGATATAGATTTCCATCAGATTACCGATATTTCATTAAAAATAGAGGGTGGCATTGCATCGGACCTAGTCCTTAACTCTTTATCAACAGAAAGAAAGTATGTTAGTGCAGTACCAACCCCAGCAGCTTTAGTATTGTTTAGCTCAAGCTTAGTGATTCTTAGTTTGAGCCGTCGCAAAGTTAAATAGTGGATCAAATATTTTTGCTTTGGAAGTGATGCTTCAGAGACTGTAAAAGTATTGGCTTTTTACGCCCCTCTTTGGAAAAGAGGGGCTGGGGGAGATTTTATTACAAAAATAATTCATTTAGTATCAATGAGTTATTGTTGTAATAAAATCCCCCTCAATCCCCCTTTTCCAAAGGGGGAGGCCAAAAGCAGAATACCTTCACGGTCTCTTCAGCCTCGCATAGGCTAGATGAGGCTGAAGCCTTACTTCCAATAATCAAACTGTGTTTTTTATCACTCCTTATGCTCTTTTTCCTCATTACTCTCATCTTCATCATCCATCTCAGCAATTTCTTTTAGTCTTGAAACAACATTGAAATTGATGGTTCCTTCTGGGTACACGCCTTCTTTATCCATTGTGCCAGCAGTTTTCCCCATTAATAACTCTAAAGTTTCATTAACATTTGAGACACAATAAATAGCGAACAAACCTTGTTCAACCGCATCAACAACATCTTGTTTTAACATCAGGTTTCTTTTATTTGAGACTGGAATTATTACAGCATGTTCGCCATTTAAACCACGCGCCTGACATAATTTAAAGAAGCCTTCTATCTTTTCGTTTACACCACCAATGGCTTGCACTTCACCGTATTGGTTTATTGACCCTGTCATTGCAAAACTTTGCTTTATTGGTGTGCGAGTTAAGGCGGATATTAAACAACTTAATTCAGCAAGTGATGCACTATCACCATCCACATAACCATACGATTGCTCTAGAGCGATACTTGCTGAAATAGCGAGAGGAAATTGCTGAGCATAACAATAACCTAAATATCCCGTTAAAATCAGTACACCTTTTGAGTGTATTGCTTGGCCTAATTCAGCTTCTCTTTCTATATCGACAATGCCCCGGGACCCCGGATACACTGTTGTAGTTATTCGTGCTGGCGCACCAAAGCTACTGCCACCCACTTCCATAACGGTTAGGCCATTAACCTTACCGATAGCTTCACCTGAAGTGTCGATTAAGATAGTACCATCGACCATTTCATCTAAAATTTCTTCTGCTATTCTTCCACTGCGTGATTCTTTGGCTGTTAAAGCAAATTCAATTTGTTCTTTATCAATTTCAGTAAGTCCATTACCAGAACATAGCTGATTTGCTTCACCAATAATTTCTAATGAGTCATTAATATGGGCCGATAATCTCTGCTGATTTTCAGATATTCGACAACTGTGTTCTATTAATCGGGCAATAGCTGCTTTTGTTAATGGTAACGCTCCTGAATCTGATGCTTGCTTAACCATTAACGCAACAAATTGATCAATCGAGTCTTGATTTAGTTTTATATGATTTCCAAAATCTGCCAGCACCCGAAACATTTCATTAAATTCACTATCCATATCTTCTAGCAAATAATAAATATCTCTCGGCCCAACCAATACCACTTTTACATTAAGAGGAATCACTTCAGGCTTTAAGGTGATGGTATTCACCCCATACTCTGAATAAGGTGTTTCAATTTCTATCTTGCCACTTTTTAATGCCCGTTTTAGACCTTCCCAAACAAAAGGATAGGTCAGGATTTTTTCAGCATCTAAGATTAAATATCCGCCATTAGCTTTATGTAAAGACCCTGCACAAATTCGCCTGTATGTTGTGATCAAAGCTCCTTGATCACTCATATACTCTATGCGACCAAATAAGTTCTGATAAGTAGGATGTGACTCGTAGATAACAGGTACGCCGTGTTCTTTTTTATAATCGACTAAAATATTGGGGAGATATTGCTCCGTTAAAATCAATCGCTTAGTTGTATTATCTTTTATTTCCTGAGCTCTTGATGGCATTAAAAAATCAGTAATAGTTTCTACTACATCTTTTTTAAACTCAGCCAAATACGTAATAACATCATCCGTATTTTGATATTTATGCTCTAACTCATCAAATAATGGGTCAATAGCTAAACCAATTGTTTCACTATCTAGTTGCTTAGTTTCATCAACTAAAGTTCTTCGCCATTGTGGCAATTCTATCAATACATCAGCCAAATAAACTTCTAACTCTTCAGTATGTTTATGAAACGCTTCTCTCTCAAGCTGTGGCAAGAGGGTGAACTGATCTTCATCCAGCGTTTTATTGTCTCTAATGGGTAAAAAAGTAATGGTATCGCTATCTCTATAAAGAGCAACACTCATGGTTTCTGCTTTCTTATCAACCAAATCGATAACAGCATTGTATTGCTGATTAAATCTACGCTCTATAGTGGTTTTTTTCTGCTGATAAGCAGGACTTTCAAAAGCAGCGGGAAAAGTAGCCAATAACTGATCAATTAATTTTTCTATATCTTTAGAAAAACGCTGCCCCTGCCCTGCAGGTAATTGAATAGCTATAGGTTCGCGTGTCTTTTCAAAATTATCTACATAAGCATAAGAAGGAGGCGCTTCTTGATCTGTTGAAAATTGAGTCAAATAATTTGTAATCATTGACAGTCGCCCAGTCCCAGGCTCCCCCATTACAAAAATATTGTAGCCTGGGTTTTTCATTGCCACCCCAAACTCCAGAGCTGACTGTGCTCGTTCTTGCCCAAGCAGAGTATCAATTTGTCTTGATACCTCTGGAATAGTTAAACTCTCAGCATCTATATTTAATTTTAAAGAATCTACAGGTACTTTTAAATGCTCAGTCATGGGCTGTTATTTGAAAAACGAGGTTATGAATAGGGAGATACTACTAAAGCATAGCAGTATTTTTTAATACGTTTAGATACTAAGATAAACCTTGATTCCTCTTTGTTTCATCAAGGCTACAATTAATATTTTTACAGTTATAGAAAAGGGAAATCTATTTGTTTTTTTTGTTTTCAGTAATTGATAATAAATGACTCATCTTTTTAACTTTTGTCTTTAGATATTCTTCATTATCATTATGAATATTTGTTTCTACTGGAATACGTTGATCAACTGTTATTCCTAATCGAACAAGTTCTTCTATTTTTTTAGGGTTATTGGTCATTAAAGAAACTGAACTTACCTTTAAGTCTTTTAACATTAAAGCGGCTAAATCGTATTCTCGCTCATCAGCCAAATGCCCTAAATGGATATTGGCATCAACAGTATCTAGACCTTGGTCTTGCAGGTTGTATGCTTGTAACTTTTTTAACAAGCCAATACCACGCCCCTCTTGTCGCAAATAAATCAACACGCCACAGCCAGCTTCATTGATCAGCCTCAATGCCATATCAAGTTGTTCACCACAATCACATCGGCGTGAGCCAAAAACATCACCCGTAAAACACTCCGAGTGAATACGCACAGGAATGCCCTGCTTATTACTAACATCACCTTTTACAAAAGCAATATGCTCTTTGTTATCAATGTTGTTGCTGTAATAATGCAATATAAATTCGCCATGCTCGGTGGGAATTCGTGTTTGAACTAAATTTTCTACTTGTGGCTTCACATGCGTAACTGACTATTAAATTGTGAGGTATTTTACCCTGTTAATAAACAAAGGTTTAATATTTATGCTGTTTTTTAGTATTTACATAGCTTTTTATTAAAAAAGCACTATATTTATTAACTACCATCCGTTTCAAAGATAGTGTAAATATTATGAAACAATCACACTTTTATATAGGCCAAATTATTCATCATAAGCTGTTTGATTACAGAGGCATTATTGTCGATGTTGATTTTAAATTTTCAGGCACTGATGATTGGTATGACGATGTTGCTCATAGTCGTCCAGCTAAAGATCAGCCTTGGTACAAGGTCTTAGTTGATAACGCAACGCATGAAACCTATGTTGCAGAGCAAAATTTAGATATTTCTGATAAATTAAGCACCATTAACAACCCTTTTATGGGGCTTTATTTTGATAAGTCAGATGACAATACCTACACCACAAAAATAGTCAAAAACTAAGCTATTTAATGGCTTGAATCAATTTAACCATATCTCGACTTGCTGGATCTAAAATCACCTTTTCAAATCCACATGATTGTACTGTTTTAACCGTTTGTCTATTAATATTGGCTCCAAAAATAGACGCTATCACTGGGTTAATTAATTGCATCATTTTCGACATCATCGGCTTTGAACTTAAAACATGCTCCAGTAACAAAACTTGACCTCCAGGCTTACAAACCCTGTACAACTCTTGCAACCCTTTTGCAGGTAACGGAACAGAGCAAAAAACAAAAGTTGCAATAACCGTATCGAAGCTATTATCGGCATAGCATAAGGACTGTACGTCCATCAGTTCCAGCTCGACCTTAATATTATTTCGTTGTTGCTTCTTTTTTGCCCTTTCCAGCATTTTTTCACTAAAGTCTAATGCTGTTATTCTTGTCTGGGCAGGATAGTATGGAAAATTTTTTCCCGTACCTACCCCAACCTCTAAAATATGCTCGCCTTTTACTTTACCCCAAAGAGTTTTACGCCAATCACTAAAAACCAACCCTTCTAAAAAACCTTCAAGGCTATCAAAATAAGGTGCTATGCGATCATACCGCCTTTTAGTTTTTTCGCTATCAGCTTTCATCTTTTGTACTTCCATTCATGGGGTAAAGTAACAAAGCGTTTACTGCTCTAGTTGCTGAATACCATCAAGATACCATTTAGGCTGCAAACTTTTTTTAGACTTTAAAAAGTGCCATACTTCTCTTATTTGTTCTGCTTGTGCATCAGTCTCTTCTCTGATGATAGCGTCAAACATCACTACCGCTTCAAGGTCAGAACCAACTTCTCTAATACTTAATAATTCTGCATCAACTTTTAATACATCTGTATGGTTAGCTTCTGAAGATGCTTGTAACTGACTTTGAATTTCAGCAAAAACTTTATCAGTTGTTAAGCCTCTAATCTCTGCCAAATCACGTTTATCCCATGCATGTTGTAAATCTTTATACGCGCTTGTTGCCCCTGCTAAAAAATCTGCTTTATCAAAACCAGCGGGAATAACATCTTCTTCAAAACTTGCATCATTTTGATCATAATTATGTTGAAAAGACTCTTTAGATGATTGATCCTGTTTTTTATCTTTATTAAATAAAATATCGGTATCAAACCCTGATGATTTCTGCTGAGGAGCACTATCAAATGATTGTGGTTTATATTGAGATTCATTTTTCTGTGAGCCATAGTTGTCACGAGTATAGACTGGCTGAGTCCTTCCCACACTAGCTTTAGCTGCAAACATTTTGTATAAAAGGTAGGCAATCCCACCAAATATCAAAACATCCATAAAATTAAAGTTCTCAAATGCTCCGCCAAAAAATAGAGAACCCAGCAAGCCACCTAAAGCTAACCCACCCAGCATCCCCATTAATCCACCACGTCGGCTCATACCTTGTCTAGCTGTCTGGTTTTGATTATATGCTTTCTGTTGACTTGCAGATCGAGCTGCTGGCTTTGATGCTGTTGAGCGTTTAAAAGGAGAGCCAAAAGATGACTTTCCACCAAAAGAGCGTGCTCCACCAAATCGTTTGGCTTCAGCATCAGGAATACTTCCTAACATCAGCAAGCAACTCATTAATACGGTTGCAAATATTCCTGTCATCTTATTCATAAGCTCTCTTTTAAACTATTTTAACGATAATTAAAGTTATATTGTTTACGATTATACGCGGTTCATTAGTAATAGCACGGTAATAGCCGTGCTATTAAACTAACCCTATATACTGCCACTTTCCAATACAGGCATTACCCAATAGTGTATTCCTGCACCTGAGAAGTTTTGTTTTAACTGATTGATTAACACCTCAAGTTGTTGTTCTGGCACATACATTTGAAATCGAATTTGTTTTTTTCGACCTGCAACCTGTTCAGCGAGGGAAAGCGTATCATGCTCACTTCCATGCGCGCTTACCACCAAACTACTAAAGCCATCAGCGGATTCTATCGCTAGCAAACAATCAACAACGGCTTCTTCTAGTAAAGGCGGAACATTAATGGTGACTAAAAACTGTTGCCCGCTCATAACTGCTCCTGCTTTGCTTCGCCATACATTTCATACAAAATAGGCAATAAGATCAATGTTAAAAAGGTAGATGAAACTAAGCCGCCAATTACAACAATCGCAAGTGGACGCTGTATTTCAGACCCTGCACCTGTTGCAAATAACATAGGCAACAAACCAAAAGCAGTTAAACTAGCCGTCATTAATACAGGCCTTAATCGTCGCTCTGATCCAATAATGACCACTTCAGAAATAGCCATTCCTGTTGCTCTCAACTGGTTAAAGTAACTAAGCAAAACCACACTGTTAGGAACAGCGACACCTAATAGCGCGATAAACCCAATCGAAGCGGGAACGGACATATATTCCCCAGATAACCACAATGCAAACACCCCGCCTATCATCGCTAGAGGAATATTAGAGAAAACTAGGGTTGCTTGTCTAATTGATCCAAAAGTTGTAAATAATAATAAGAAGATAAGTAGTAATGAAACAGGAACAACAATCCCTAATCGGGCAGAAGCTCTTTGCTGATTCTCAAATTGACCACCCCACTGGACTAAATAGCCTGTGGGTAAATCTATTTTTTCTTTTACAGCTTGTTTTGCTTCATCAACAAAACCCACTAAATCACGGTCTTCTACATTACTCACAACCACCACAAAACGCTGACTATGTTCACGTTTGATTGACACCATTCCATCAACTTTTTCTAACTTAGCTACAGTTGATAATGGCACGCTACCACCATTAGGCAAACTGATTTGTAAATTTGCAAAATTAGCACTATTACTAACACCTCTTAAAATTAAAGGCGTTTTTCGCATACCTTCTTGCACAATTCCTGCTGATAGCCCTTCTATCTGTCCTCTTAGAATTTGCTCTATTTCTTCAATATTTAATCCTAAACGACCTGCAGCCAAACGATTAATAGTTAGCTGTAAATACTGCATGCCTTCATTTTGACTGGTAAAAACATCGCTTGCTCCTTTAATACCTTTTAGAACATCAGCAATTTCTTCAGCCTTTTTATTCAGTAATCGGAGGTCTGTACCAAATAATTTAACGGCCACATCACCTCTAGAACCAGTCAACATTTCTGAAACAC
>Ga0209292_1001871_pt1 | contig 25118 bp, 23 predicted proteins | sample GOMGulsemesocosm_2_FD_184634 | JGI IMG/M metagenome (GOLD analysis project Ga0209292, IMG submission 184634) | Methane-oxidizing microbial communities from mesocosms in the Gulf of Mexico - GOM9C Gulf of Mexico (SPAdes) (version 2) | ecosystem: Environmental > Aquatic > Marine > Cold seeps... | reverse complement strand
ATTCATGAACAAATGTGACATGGTTGATGACGAAGAACTTCTTGAGCTAGTAGAAATGGAAGTTCGTGAACTTCTTTCTGAATATGAATTCCCAGGTGATGACCTTCCTGTAATTCAGGGTTCTGCACTTAAAGCGCTTGAAGGCGATGCTGATTGGATCAAGCCAATTCTTGATCTTGCTGATGCACTTGATTCGTACATCCCAGAACCAGAGCGTGATATCGATAAGCCATTCCTTCTTCCTATCGAAGATGTATTCTCAATTTCAGGCCGTGGTACTGTTGTAACTGGTCGTGTTGAGCGTGGTATCGTTAAAGTTGGCGAAGCTGTTGAAATCATTGGTATCAAGGAAACTGCTGTTTCTACTTGTACTGGTGTTGAAATGTTCCGTAAGCTTCTTGACGAAGGTCGTGCTGGCGAAAACGTTGGTGTTCTTCTACGTGGTATCAAGCGTGAAGAAATCGAACGTGGTCAAGTTCTAGCTCATCCTGGAACAATCACTCCACATACTAAGTTCGAGTCTGAAGTATACGTACTAAGCAAAGATGAAGGCGGACGTCACACTCCATTCTTCAAAGGTTACCGTCCACAGTTCTACTTCCGTACAACTGACGTAACTGGTGCTGTAGAGCTTCCTGAAGGCGTAGAAATGGTAATGCCTGGTGATAACCTTAAGTTTGTTGTTGAGCTAATCTGCCCAATCGCAATGGACGAAGGTCTTCGTTTTGCAATCCGTGAAGGCGGTCGTACCGTTGGCGCTGGTGTTGTAGCTAAAATCTTAGACTAATCTCTCTTTGAGATAACAGTTAAGATTGAAAAAAGGCTTCTTCGGAAGCCTTTTTTAATGGCTACAAGAAATTGACCTCCGCTGCGCTAATCTGCACCCTCAAATAACAATGGACGAAGGTCTTCGCTTTGCAATCTGTGACAAATTTATCGGGAATAAATTTGAACAGCGTAAGCTGACCCGTAGGGTGTAGGGCAAGGATAGCCCGAAGTCACGCGGTCGTACCGTTGGCGCTGGTGTTGTAGCTGCTGTTTGCAAAAGATGCCTAGACTAATCTCTTCTTGAGAATTAAACTTTGATGAAAATGGTCACTTCGCAGGCCTTTTGCATCTAAGTTAAAGTGAACGCCAAGATCTAAAAAGCCGCACAATGCGGCTTTTTGGTATTTGATGCATCCGTACTCACCCATTAATGGAAAGAGTGATTAGCGCCAAAGGGTTTGTCGAAAGACAACTCAAGTGATGAAGACAAATTAACTTTCTTAGAAAAAACAAATGCCAGGGCACTGGTTCTCTTGGAGGCCAATTGTAAACGCTTGCGATCACGTGGGCTAATATCGCCTGGCCAACCTAACACTGCGCTGCTATTACCAGACATTAATGCCTGTTCGATGGCCCACAAACAATCTGTTTGGTCTTGTGGGTGCACCAGCAACACACGGTCACTATTTAAACCAGGCATTTGATTGATGTCGTTGATCGCTTGTTTCGATGCACCGATCAGTACAATCCAACGCCCCTGTTGGCTTAGTTCGGCGAGCGTAGGTGCTAGTACTGCTAATTCCTGATGGTGTGAATTGTCATCATTGAGCATTAACTCGTTAACGGTTTGTGCTTGCCATGGGCTTTGAGCAACAACATTATCTAAATCGGCAAAGCGTGAATTAACCTTAGCCGTGTTCTGATTTATACGTAATGATTTCATTGCCAAGCTCCATTTCTGATGACACCAACAGCTAACCCTTCAATTTCTAAATGCTCAAACTCAAGGTCGACCACGATAGTTGAAAATTCTGGGTTCTCAGGGTGCAATAGTATTTTATTGTCTTTACGTTCGAAGCGTTTAACCGTGACGTCATCTTCTACGCGGGCTACAACCACTTGTCCTTCGTGCACGTCTTGGGTTTTATGTACGGCCAACAAGTCGCCATCCATAATGCCAATGTCTTTCATACTCATACCACTGACTCGCAATAAGTAGTCGGCTTGCGGATGAAACATATTCGGGTCTACTTTGTAATGCGCTTCGATATGCTCTTGGGCTAAAATAGGTTCGCCTGCGGCCACTTGACCGATAAGCGGTAATCCTTCGGGCGTATCATTGGCGGGATCTTGAATCAAACGTATGCCACGAGATGTTCCGGGTAACATTTCTATTGCGCCTTTTTTTGCCAGCGCCTTTAAATGTTCTTCTGCGGCATTAGCCGATCTAAAGCCAAGCGTTTTCGCTATTTCAGCACGCGTAGGCGGCATGCCAGTGTCTGAAATATTGTCTTTAATCAGCTGTAATATTTCTGCTTGTCGATTAGTTAACTTTTTCATAAACCTTCCTGCTACCTTGTTATAATTAATTGGCTGTGTTTCTATACAGTACCCTGTCAGTATATACAGTAAAATGGATTGTGCAAGGTTTAATCAATAGTTTAGATTGGTATTTGTTGGTTTAGAAAATAAAATAGAGCTGTATGAGAAAAGAGATTTGTATCGGTTTGTAGCTATTGAGACTATTGATTTAGCGGTGCTTGCTGCGCCTGTATTGCTGTGGTGAAAGGCCGATCACCTTCTTGAACAGGCGCGAGAAATAATAGGGGTCGTCATAACCGACAGCGCTAGATATTTGTTTTACTTGTTGTTGGCTAATGTCTAATAACCAACAGGCGTGTTGCATTTTTAGGTTGATGAAATATTGCACCGGCGAATGTCCGGTCAATGCCTTAAAGCGCTTAGAAAAATGATATTTCGACAGCTTGCTATGATTAGCCATGGTGTCGAGATCGAGTTGACCGTGCAGGTGCTCATTCATCAGCACCTGAATGTGATTAAGATCGATACGTCGGTCGCTCTGATTGCGCTGATTTTGCGCCAGCATTGCGAAATAACTCATCAATTGTTGCAGCGCGTGGCAGCCATGTATGAAGGCTTTTAGGTTGTAACCGTTGTGCCGCAAGCTAAAGAGACTCTCGAGCTGCTGGGTTATTTGTGGCTGCAATCCAATATTCACCACGGGCGTATTCATTTGCAGCTGCTCGCATAGCGCGGCCGTAAGTTGTCCATCCATATGTAGCCAGTAAATTGACCAAGGATCGCTATGGTCGGCTCGGTATTCGTGCGCTGTTTCTTTGGGCAGTAGCACCAAGTCGCCAGACTTAACCTGATATTCAATCCCCTGACTAACCACAACTCCCTGTCCTGCGGTGCAATATATTAACAAGGTATTGAAATGCTGCTGGCGTTGCATCTTATGATGTAGCGCCTTGGGGTAATAGCCCATAGCGATGAGATAGAGATTACTGGTGAGCGGATTGCTGGCTAGTTGGTCGCATATGCCCTTAGGGGTTAAAAACCTAATACCTTCATTGGAGAGTGGCCAGCCGGAGGTTATTTTCATTTTATCCCATTGATACTAATCGCTAATAAGTTATTTAATTGAAATGATAAAGCCGAAGTAACCGCAATATAGTCCATTATAATGCCAATTTTGTCAATGGCTCTGGGTGGGGCAATATGATGATATTGAACGATAGTCTATTGAGGAGAACATCTGATGAGCCAACCATTTCCGGCACAAGTGCCGCTATTTATCCAAGGGCAATGGGTTAAGAGTCAAACCCAAAACTGGATCCCAGTAACCGATCCTGCGACGCAGAAGGTACTAACCCAAGTGCCATGTGCAACCAATGAAGAGATGGAGCTGGCCATCAGCTCCGCATCACAAGCCTTTGCAACATGGAAAGATGTCGCCGTGCCGGTACGTGCGCGCATCATGCTTAAATATCAGGCGCTGCTTAAAGAGCACCATGATGAGATCGCCACCATCTTAGCGAAAGAAACCGGTAAGACATTTGAAGATGCCAAAGGCGATGTTTGGCGTGGTATTGAAGTGGTTGAGCATGCCTGCAACATCGCCAGTCTGCAGATGGGTGAAACGGTTGAAAATGTTGCCAGTGGTATCGATTGCTATAGTTTCACTCAGCCATTAGGTGTTTGTGTTGGCATTACGCCGTTTAACTTTCCGGCGATGATCCCGTTGTGGATGTTTCCACTGGCGATCGCCTGTGGCAATACCTTTATCTTAAAACCTTCCGAGCAAGATCCTTTAACCCCAACGCGTTTGGTGGAGTTGTTTGAGCAAGCGGGTGCTCCCAAAGGCGTATTACAATTAGTGCATGGCGGCAAAGAGCAGGTCGATATCCTGTTAAATCATCCCGAAACACGTGCTATTTCCTTTGTTGGCTCCACTGCTGTCGGTCATCATATCTATCGCACCGCAACCGATAATTTAAAACGGGTGCAATGTATGATGGGGGCGAAAAACCACATGGTGGTAATGCCTGACGCGAATAAGCAGCAGGTGATTAATAACTTAATAGGTGCGGGTTTTGGCGCCGCGGGTCAGCGCTGCATGGCGATTTCGGTCGCGGTGATGGTGGGCAAGTCTGCACAGTGGATAGACGAATTAAAACAGGCAGCGAGTAATATTCGGCCCGGCGCTTGGGACGATCCTGAGGCCGCTTATGGCCCACAGATTAATCCGCAGGCGCGAGATCGCGTGTTATCTTTTATCGCGCAGGGTAAAAAAGAAGGGGCAAACTGCCTACTCGACGGCTCCAATTGCGTGGTGGAGGGATTTCCTGATGGCAATTGGGTTGGGCCCACCATCTTTAGCGATGTCACCACGCAAATGGAAATCTATCGTAATGAAATATTTGGACCGGTACTGCTGATCATCAGTGTCGATACGTTAGAGCAGGCGATTGCCCTGATTAATGACAACCCCAACGGCAATGGCACGGCTATCTTTACCGCCAGTGGTTATGCGGCGCGCAAATATCAGCATGAGATCCAAGTTGGGCAAATCGGTATTAATGTACCGGTGCCGGTGCCATTACCATTTTTCTCGTTCACCGGTTGGCGCGCTAGTTTTGCCGGTGACCAGCATGCATATGGCAAACAGGCGGTAAAATTCTATACTGAAACCAAGACCATCACCTCGCGATGGTTTGAAGATGACCATCAGTCAGACATGAACATGACCATTACTCTTAAATAATAGCGCGGTGAGGCTGCAATGAACTTTGACTTAAGTGAAGACCAAATAGCCTTTCAAGAGGCGGCGCGCGCCTTTGCGCAAGGGGAAATGGCACCCTTGGCGGCGCATTGGGATGAGCATAAAATTTTCCCGGTCGAGGTGATTGCCAAGGCCGGCGAGTTAGGTTTCTGCGGCATGTATTGCCCAGAAGATGTTGGTGGCTTAGGGTTATCGCGGCTCGATGCGGCGATTATTTTAGAGGAATTGGCTAGTGCCTGTACCTCAACCGCCGCCTATATCTCTATTCATAACATGGCTACCTGGATGATTGCGACTTGGGGCACTGCGACCGTAAAACAGCAGTGGTGTGGTGACCTGACCATAGGCACTAAATTGGCCTCATATTGTCTAACCGAACCAGGAGCCGGCAGTGACGCGGGAGCCTTACGCACTAGTGCTAAGCGGGACGGTGATGACTATGTTATCAACGGTAGCAAGATGTTTATCAGTGGTGCCGGCAGCACCCAAATGCTGGTGGTGATGGCGCGCACTGGCTCGCTTGAAGATGGGGCGCGCGGGATCAGCGCCTTTGCCATCCCTGCCGATCTTGCCGGGATTAGCTATGGTAAAAATGAGGCGAAAATGGGCTGGAATTCCCAGCCGACCAAGGCCATTACCTTCGAAAACGTGCGGGTGCCAGCACAAAACTTGTTGGGAACAGAAGGTGAGGGTTTTAAAATAGCAATGAAGGGCCTAGATGGCGGGCGAATTAATATTGCAAGCTGTTCAATCGGTGCTGCGCAAGCCTGTCTCAATCATAGCCAAGCCTACATGCTCGAGCGCCAGCAGTTTGGCCAGACCTTGGCTAGCTTTCAGGCGCTGCAATTTAAACTGGCGGATATGGTGACGGAACTGGTTGCGGCAAGGCAGATGATCCGCCTAGCGGCCACAAAACTGGACGCCGATGACAGCGACAAAAGTACCTATTGCGCGATGGCGAAACGTTTTGCCACCGATGTTGGCTTTGAAGTGTGCAATGACGCGCTGCAATTGCATGGCGGCTACGGTTACATCAAGGAATATCCAATCGAGCGCTTCATGCGTGACGCTAGAGTCCATCAAATATTGGAAGGCACCAACGAAATCATGCGCTTAATAACCGCGCGTAGCATCTTGCAACCCGATGCAATTGACCGAATTCGCTAAACACGAGGAATGGATTATGAGTAAAGTAGTAGCCTTTATTGGCCTAGGAAATATGGGCGGAGGCATGGCCGCCAATGTCGCAAAAGCAGGATTTATTGTTCATGCCTTTGACTTGGTTGAGGCCAATCTCGTGGCGGCTAAAGCGGCAGGCTGTACAGTATTTAATTGCGCTAAAGCGGCGGTTAAAGGCGCTGATTTTGTGGTCACAATGCTGCCCAATGGCGCAATCGTCGAGCAAGTATTACTCGGAGACAACAACGATGGTCTGTTAAGCGTTATGGAGTCGCACGCGTTAATCGTTGACTGTTCTACGGTGGCTCCGGCTAACTCGCGCCATGTAGGCGCGGCGGCACACAAAGCGGGGATTGGCTTTGTCGATGCGCCTGTTTCTGGCGGTGTTGCGGCAGCCAATGCTGGTACCTTGGCCTTTATGGTTGGGGGTAGTGAAGCGAACTTTGCCAGGGCGAACGAGGTACTATCAGCCATGGGATCGAATACTTTCCGCGCAGGCGATGTCAGTGCCGGATCGGTGGCTAAAATTTGCAATAACATGTTGCTGGCGGTGCACATGGCTGGCACGGCAGAGGCATTGCAATTAGGCATCGACAATGGGCTGGATCCTAAGGCGCTGTCTGAGATCATTATCAAGAGTTCTGGCTGTAATTGGTCGGTGGAAAAATATAATCCGGTGCCCGGGGTGATGGATGGTGTGCCGTCGTCAAATGATTATCAGGGCGGTTTTATGGTGGATTTGATGCTAAAGGATTTGGGGCTGGCGATGGAAGCATCAACGGGTAGCAAGTCCTCTATCCCGATGGGTTCGGCGGCGCGTAACCTGTTTAGCCTACACAAGAACAGTGGCGGTGAAAACCAAGGCTTGCTGGACTTTTCAAGCATCCAGCAACTCTATGCTAAGGATTAATTAGTATGTTGCGCTAGCCAGTCTAGCGTATGCTGCCACAACGGTTGAGATTTGCGGCTAAAGAAGCGCATATGGCCTATTTCTTTTAGATCATGCTCTTGCGGATGCAAGGTCAGGGTCTGTGCCTGCATCTTGCTAAAGACCGAAATCATATCGCGGACATTTTCAGTAATTGCAATGTCGTCATCGGTGGCATTCACCCACATGCTTGGCACGTCGATATCGTCATAATAGTGTTGGACAATCGATTTACCCAAGACGGTCTTAATATACCCTTGGCCATTACACCATTGTCGCCATTGTGAGGCGGCGGCGCTAGGCAGCGGTTCACCCATACCCATCAGTTGTGATTTAGTGTGACCGAAAATTAAATTACTCACTGGGATAAATACATTCATGAACAATTGCGCCTTAGCATAGTAAGGCATTTTCATGTTGCGTAGGCTGCCGGACGAACAGGCATAGTTATAGATTGAGCTTAGTTGGTGAGCATTGTGCATCAGCCCTAGTAACTGACCGCCAGCACTGTGGCCAATAAAGTGATATTGAGTATCGGGAAACGCCTGTTGCAATGCGTTTAGCGCAGCAGGCATATCTTGCTCGCCCCAGCATTGTAATGACGCGTCGCTTTGCTTAATGGTGCCATTTAAGGACTCGCCAATGCCGCGATTGTCAAAGGTAAGCACAGCGTAACCGTTTTCGGCCAAAAAAGTCGCCATACCGGTATAAAATTGTCTTTTGATGCCAGTCGCAGGGCCAAAGAGAATCGCGCCCTTTGGTTGTTTTTCTGGGGTATATAAGGTGGCTGCAAGTTGAGTTTTGTCGGCGCAGTCAATTTTTATGTGCTGTTGCTTATCTTTGCTCACGTTACCACTTCTATTTATTGCTTGAGTAGATTATCATTCTTTCAGCAGGTCTGACCTCTGTCAATGCCTTTTTTGGTAATGGTTCTATACTTAATTTAAATAGGCTTGCGCTATGGTGACAATGGCAAATTTGCTATATTAAGCCGTTTTCTTTTTCTGCTAAGGTTTCTGAGCACTTATGACAAATACTTTATTTCGTTGGATTCAAGTCTTACGTTGGCCGCTTCGGTTATTCGTTAAGAGTAAATTAGTGCCTAAAGATCCCTGCTCGGAGCTCGATATCGATCGAGATAAGCCAATTATTTATGTGTTAAAAAGTGAATCTGCCAGCGATTTGTTAGCGCTAGAGCGCGTCTGTCATAAGTTGTCATTGCCCGCACCGACCCAAAATATAACCATCGCGGGTAAAACGCTGCCGCGCTATTTCTGTGTGCAAGGGCGCAAACCGTTATTTTCTAAACAACAAAGCGGCGAAAAATTTATTACCCGTTTTAGCGAGCTAGTCAGTCTGTTGCGTCAATCCGACGAACAAGACGTGCAGCTGGTACCCGTTTCGTTGTTTTGGGGGCGTGACGCTGGTCGAGGTGATGACTCGATGGCATCGGCGGTGTTAGCGGATCAACATGCTAGTTGGTTAAGAAAATTAATGATTATTCTATTTCTTGGCCGTGACAACTTTGTTCGTTTCAGCCTACCTATCTCGATGAGAACGTTGGTTGAGCAGCGGGGCAGCGACGAACGTATAGCGCACAAACTTTCACGCCTGGCACGATTCCATTTTCATCGTCAAAAGCAAGCGATGCTTGGGCCTAAATTACTCTATCGCGCTTCACTCGACCGCAATATCATTCAATCTCCGGCGCTTCAGCAGGTGATGAGCGAATATGCGCAGCAGAAGAACTTATCGTCACAACAGGTAGAACAAGAAGTGCGCGGCTTTGTCGATGAAATTGCCGCCAACTATTCGGAGCGCGTATTGCGCATCTTCGACCGTATCTTAACTTGGCTGTGGAATAAGCTCTATAAAGGGGTCAGCATTACCCATGCCGAACGTGTGCGACAACTAGCGCAAGATGGTGACGAAATAGTCTTTGTACCTTGTCACCGCAGCCACATGGATTATCTGTTGCTCAGTTATGTGATCTATCGTCAAGGCATGGTGCCACCGCATATTGCTGCGGGCATCAACTTAAGCTTTTGGCCTGCTGGGCCAGTATTGCGTCGCGGTGGTGCCTTCTTTATGCGCCGTTCATTTAAAGGCAATAAGCTCTACGCTGCGGTGTTTAGAGAATATCTGCATCAACTGTTTAGTAATGGTTATTCGGTCAAGTATTTTACTGAGGGAGGCCGCTCTCGAACCGGTCGTTTACTTAATCCTAAGACGGGCATGGTGGCAATGACCGTACAAGGACTATTGCGTGGCATTGAGCGACCAATTACCTTGGTACCTGTTTATCTTGGTTATGATCATGTGATGGAAGTCAGCAGCTATCATGGTGAGTTAAAAGGAAAGTCTAAGGAAAAGGAATCTGTCGGTCAGGTGCTCAAAACACTGCGCAAACTAAAGAACTTCGGCCGTGCCTATGTCAACTTTGGACAACCCATTTCACTCAATAAATATCTCGACCAACATGTTGAAAACTGGAAGGAGTCGATCGATCCTATTGCGCTGCAAAAACCAGCGTGGTTAACCCCAACGGTCAATGGCTTGGCTAATAACATTATGGTCAATATTAATAATTCGGCGGCAGTGTCGGCGATTACACTCTCGGCCTTGGTATTGCTTGGGGTAGAGCGCCGTGTAACGACCAAAGATGCATTGATTGCACAACTCGATCTGTATCTAGCGCTACTGCGCAGCGCACCATATCATGAAGGTGTGACCATACCTGAAGTTAATGGCCAGGAGTTATATATTCGTGCGGTGGAGCTAGAAAAATTCACCGTGAGCGCTGATGAGCTGGGTGAGGTGGTCAGTTTGGATGTCTCTGGCGCGGTTACTATGACCTACTATCGCAACAATATTTTGCATTTGTTTGCGCTGCCTTCCTTAATCGCCGCGGCTATCGTCAATCATGACTGTCGTACACGTGACGAGCTTGATCAGGTGATTGCACAGCTTTATCCGTTACTAAAAAATGAGTTATTTATTGGTTTTGATAACGAGCAGCTAGTTGCTTATGTCGATCAAATATTGACGACGATGATTAAGCTACAGTTGATTAGTCACGACGGACAAACTTATCAAATTGTTAGCGACAATAAACCACAATTGTTAATCATGGCGCAGCATATTCAAGAGACGTTAGAGCGTTATGCCATCGTGCTTAAGATCATGGAAAAGAAACCGCACATTGAACGTGCCGCACTAAGTCAGGATAGCCATGTTTTGGCGAAGCGACTATCGAGTCTGCATGGTATCAACGCGCCGGAGTTCTTCGATAAGTCGGTGTTGGCGACCTTTATTGCGGGGCTAAGAGAGCATGGTTATATTGGCGATGATGCGGGCAGCAACATCAATCAATCAACCCGTCATCTGATTGTCACCGTGACCGGCCTGCTAAGACCCAAAGTGTTAGTGACTATCAAGACTAGCTTAAACTAATCAAGATTCAACATAATTAATAAAGGCTTAGGGAGTGATCCCTAGGCCTTTATTTTTTGGCCTGAGAAATTAGTTGTGGTCAGTCGCTTGCTTTTTGCGCAGTCTCTCCTAGGCTTTTTATTGAGCTAACCATTATAAAGGGACTTACCTATGGAGCAACAAACTAGCCATGGCGCTTTAGCCAGCCCATATCAAGCTTTCCAATGTAGCACCGATCTTGACCTCATTGTCTATGATGACGATCGTGATGCGTTTATTGAATTTGAGCAAGATCCAGCCATTCAAACAGCCTATGACCTTTACAAAGAAAATTGCCCGAATATAAGCGCCCGTAAGGGGCTGTTAAAATCGAGCATGAAGCTAACAGAAAAATTAGCGCCCACGGTGTATGCCATCGGTAATGCCTGTAAAGAGATGTTAGGCATCGATTGTGAAATCGAGTTTTATGTTTACCAAGATAATCAGTTCAATGCCAGTTGTTATCCACCCGACGGCAAGCGTCTGTATATTATGCTGACATCAAGTTTGCTGGAAAAGTTTGATGACGATGAACTCTCGTTTGTGATTGGTCATGAGATTGGTCATGTGCTATTTAATCACATTAAGTATTTCCCCAAAGCGCTGCTTCATCATGGTGAAGGGCATTTGTCACCCATTCACGCGATGAAACTTTTTGCCTGGGGTCGAGCAGGAGAAATCACCGCCGATCGTGTTGGGCTACTATGTTGTAAAGACTTTAATGTTGCGGCCCGCGCCTTTTTTAAACTCTCTAGTGGCGTAACCAGTGACTCCCTCTCATTTAATCTTGATGAGTATGTTAGTCAGTTTGTCGATTTAAATGCCGAGATGGCACAAGACACTATCGATCCATCTGATTGGTATTCAAGCCACCCCTTTAGCCCATTGAGAATCAAGGCTCTGGAGATTTTTCAGCGCAGTGAAACCTATGGTAGCTTGGCGGGAGTCACTGACAATATCAATTTGACTGAAGAGCAGATGGAAAAAGAAATATCACAGTTCATGTCGCTAATGGATCCTTCCTACTTAACCGAAGATAATGAGAAGGGTGCCCTTATTCAGCGCTATCTGGTGTTGGCTGGTTACCTTATCGTGATTGCCGATGGCAAGGTTGAAGATGAGGAAATTAACTCATTAAGTAATTTAGTCAGTGAAGAGGTATTTAATGAGGGCGTTGCGTTTGCTAATGACGTTGAAGTTGAAGTGCTACAGCAAGAAATTATTGAGTTATCACAGAAGCTGCACCCCCATTTGAGCACAATGCAAAAGCTCAATATCTTGCGAGATTTATCGGTCATTGCCTCTTGTGACGGTGATATCGACGAAAGTGAAGTATCGGTATTACACAACCTGTGTCATTTCTTCGATATCTACCCTGAGTTTGTCGATCAGGTCTTGCATGACGCAGAGTCGAGCATGGATTAACCATCAATCATAAGCCCGGTGGTTCCGGGCATTGCACTGGGTATTGCACTGGGCATTGTTGTTAAGCCAATAAATAATGCGCCAAAATACCGATAAACAGCACCATACCCACCTGATTATTGGCAATGAAAGCAGCGAAATAGGCATCACGTGTGCGCTTAGCGCTGGTTATTTGTTGGCGTATAAATAGGCCGGCGACAATCGCTAAGCTGACATAATACACCGCTGACAGCTCGGCCAGTAATCCCACCTTAACAAAGCATCCGATGGCGACAGCCTGTAGTATACCGATGGCGATGCGATCATAACGGCCAAATAATATTGCGGTGGATTTCACCCCAATCTTAATATCATCCCCGCGATCGACCATGCCATAAAAGCTGTCGTAGGCGACAGTCCAGGCGATATTTGCTGCAAAGAGCCACCAACAAACCGTTGGTAATTGATTGCTCTGTGCGGCGAATGCCATTGGAATCGACCAACCAAAAGCCATGCCTAACACGACCTGAGGCAGGTGGGTAAATCGTTTCATAAAAGGGTACGTCGCGGCTAAGGCTACCGCCACAAATGATAAGCCAATAGTAAGGCTGTTCATCGTCAATACCATCATAAATGACACGATTAACAGGGTGAAAAATAAGGCCAATGCTTGTTTACTGCTAACGATGCCAGCTGCTAACGGGCGCATCTTAGTGCGCTCTACCTTGCCATCTATCTTTCGGTCGGCAAAGTCATTGATCACGCATCCGGCACTGCGCATTAAAAAAACGCCAAGGGTAAACACTACCAGTACCTTGATATCAGGCATGCTGCTACCAGCGGCAATCCATAGCGCCCAATAGGTTGGCCACAATAATAACAAAGAGCCAATAGGTTTCTCTAGTCGCATCAGTTGGCCAAGGCCAATCAAGGTGGATTTGTTCATTTAGTCAGTGCCTCGGCATACGCATAGCTATGGGGTAAGAATACTTCAGAGACCATTAACGGATAGCCATCAAGGGTGAATATTGAGCGACGAGCCCATAATGGTTGATCGCTAGTTAAATTAAGCTGCTTCGCAAATCTCGCCATGTCAGAATCCGGTGGGAAGTATGTGGTTTCGATGGTTTTTCGTTGCATATTGTCGGCACGAAATAGCACGCTGCCCAATGAGTTATTACCTAGAGTGGTTAATAACTGTTTGGCATGATTTAGGGTTTTTTTCGGAATTAAGGTGCGCGCATAAACCTGAGGCTGACCATCACAGATCAGCAACACCTCGCGGCTGCTAATGGCAGCATTGTCGCCAGAAAATTCGCTTGAAAATAGTTGGTGTTCGTGAGGCGCCACCTGTGCGCTGCCTTCTCGTAAGACCTTCACTTCAAAATGTTCACATTGCGATTGTAAACGTTTGGTCAGTGACTTCTCATCAAATAACCAACTTGTTAGAGAGTCTGGTAAGGCGTTGATATTACCACTCTCGCGATTAAACCATCGATTAAAACAGCCTTTTTCGAAGGGCAATAGGGCATGGCAAGGTAAAGTAGAACTAATTTTTGGATTCACACGGGTAATTTATCAGTGGTAGACAGCTTATTATGCTTGAGCACGCCCTAAAAATCATGTGATTTAGGCTAAATAATTGCCAAAGACGTCAGTTCGATTTACCATTAGCCCTTGAGCAATTATTTATCGCCAACCTTAAGGGTCACTCGCGGTGTAAAAGGACTATTTGAGTATGCAAAAGCTGTTGAGCACCCTGTTGTGTGTTTTCATGATGAGCCTAAGTTTTAACGTCTTCGCTGAAGATGAACAAGCAGTGGATGACTATGCCTACTTTGGCTTTGAGCCGGACATCATTACCAATTATATTAGCGATAGTAAAAAAGTCGGATTTGTCAGAATTACCATGGAAGTCATGGTTAGAAGCGCCGACCACGTGGCAATATTAGAGCATCATGCGCCCTTAATTCGTGCCGCCGTGGTTGAGATACTTGGTGAGCAAACGGAAATGAAGATTAAATCAGCCTCTGGAAAATTTGAAATTCGCGAGAAGTGTTTTAATGCAATTAACAAGTTGCTAAAGCAAGAGACCGGTAAAGAACTCGCGGTGCGCCTACTTTTCACCAAATATATCTACCACTGATACCGCGTTCTACTTTTTCAAGATGGTTTGACTTTCGCGTCAAACCAGGCCAGTCCACATCCGACCAGCAAGCCACCAAGATGCGCACCGTTGGCTACCGGCATGCCTAAAATATCGAAGAAACCGGCGACCAGCCATAGCAGCATGAAAACAACATAGGGAGTTGGTAAGTGAAGCTCGCAGCTTGGTTTATACTTTTCTAAAATCCAGAAATAGCCGACCAACCCATAAACCACGCCAGAGAGCCCTCCGAAAGCGGGGCCCGTCATCATATATTGTAATAAGTTGGGTAAACTGCTGGCTAACACAAATAATAACATCAATTTTGACGACGATATCTTGTTCTCTATTTGCCCGCCTAAGTACCACCACCACAACAAATTAAAGATAATATGCATCGCTGAAAAGTGCAGCAAGGCAGGGGTAAAGAGGCGCCATGGCTGATCGAAATTAGACATTATAAAGGGGTCGAAGAAACTCAACGCGTTATACAACAAAGGCACATTGATTAACTTGCTTAGGTATACAAAGGTGCAGATAGCAAATATGGATAAGGTAATTGGCCCGGCATGCATGATGAAGTTGGTGAGCAATGAGAGGTTGGCTTGCTTATTACCCTCAACCTCGATTTGCGGGTTGGCACTGTGCCATGAGGCGACTAGGTATTTCTGGTCGTTAGGGTTTAACAAGAATGCTTGATACTGCTGCTCTGTTAATGCTTGTTGGCTAGGGTCGTCGATCGAGACCGAAAATGATCCGTCTTGCTGTTGATTAAGGTGGCAAGCAACGCCGCGTCCCATCATGTAATCGATGAAAGCCTGCGCCATTCTTGGATTGTCTAACGTACCGATAATTATCATTAATTTCTCACTAAAAAACTCATATTAATTGTTATACCAGCTGCCATCGCTGTTGCGGTTGATCCATGGTTGTGAAAACCAAAAATAACCACTTCTGCTACGACTCTGAGCGGTGCAGTTGTATCTTGAACGACCCGCGGGAAGTGGCACTGGTGAGACAATTGAAAAATTACTCTTGTCTATCCAGTTCGGCTCGACCTTTTCACCTAAAATATAACAATTTAATGTCTGAATATAGATGTCTTTCGGGTCAATCTTTACCGTTAAAATCGGTTGTAATGGCCGTTCGCTTTGTGGGTGCTGGTCGAGCTGTGGGTTGGCATTAGTTAATGATAGAACGGGCATCGGCATCGATTTTAATTTGACCTTCAAGGTTTTTAAGCTGGCGTAACGGCCCGATGCTGGAAAGCGTGGTAATGCGCTAAAGTCAGATTTTGGCGATAGTGCGCCAGAATGTTGACCGATGCCAATGAAGCCCAGTTTAGTGACTAACTGCTGCAACGCGCTGTTATATTCGCCATAAGGGTAGGCTAGTATCTTGTGATTTTGTGCCAACTGCTGCGTTATCTGCTGCTCAGCATCAGTAATGTCTTGCTCGATACGCGTTAACCATTGTTGTTGATCTTCATTGTCTAGTCGACGGTTTAGGTGATGGTGAGCTAGGCTGTGGTTAGCAATGGTGACGCCACTTTGAGCAAGTTCCTTGAGTTGTTGCCAATTGAGCATATTACTGTAACCTGCGGTAATTTCTTGCGGCGCAATAAAGATGGTGTAGGGAAACTGGTACTGGGCTAAAATTGGCGAAGCATTGGTTAAGACATTGCTGTAACCATCATCGAAGGTGATGGCAACGGTCTTCTGTGCCAAACTCTTGCCTTGTTTCAATTGGCTTAAAATCTCAGGTAAGGGCATTACCTTAAAATCGTTTTGCTTGAGGTAGTTCATATGCAGGGAGAATTGCTCAACCGAGATACTTGTCGAGGCTGGTGTTGTATCGCTAACATGATGGTATTGTAATACCACCACGGCATTGGCCTGAAAGGCTACGGCTAAAAAAATAAAAGTAAGGCGTTTAAACCACATAGTCACACTCAAAGGGACGGCTAATTTAGTGAACATTGTCACCTCCATTGCTAATCAGCGCAAGTTATTGCTGCTTGCCATGCCAATGATTTTATCAAATATCACCACGCCACTATTAGGCATGGTTGATACCGCCGTGATTGGCCACTTAGAGCATGCCTACTATTTGGGTGGCATTGCGGTGGGTAGCATGATCATCAGCATCATCTTTTGGTTGGCGGGATTCTTACGGATGTCCACTACAGGCGTGGTGGCGCAGAGCCTTGGCGCCAACGAAGGTGAGCAGGCATGGCGTTACTTCTTCCATTCGATGATGATTGCGATGGGATTGGCATTGGTCCTATTGCTGCTCAAAACACCCATGCTTAGCGGGATATTTATGTTGCTTGATGCCAGCGATGAAGTTGTTTCTTATGCTCAAGTATACTTTGACATCCGCATCTATTCGGCGCCTGCTGCTCTGGCGAACCTAGTTTTTTTAGGTTTCTTTGTCGCCAAACAACAGATTAAGTGGGTCGTTTACCAATTGTTTACCGTTAATGTGATCAACATTGCACTAGATTTACTCTTTGTCTTAGGGTTTGAATGGGGAGTTGGTGGTGCGGCCATGGCATCGGTGATTGCCGATTATTGCGGCTTACTCTTACTAACCTTAGTGCTTTATCCTCAGCTGAAACGGCTCGATTGGCGGCACTTAATCTTGCCTCAGTCTCACTTATTCTCACGGTTATTTAATCTCAATCGCGACATCTTCATTCGCTCGTTGGCGCTGCAGTTGTGTTTAGCCTTTGTCACCGTCAAAGGGGCTGAGATGGGGGATGTGATGGTGGCCGCCAACGCGATCTTACTCAATCTATTTATGTTTGCTTCCTACGGTTTGGATGGTTTTGCCTATGCCGCAGAGTCCTTAGTGGGTGAGGCGAAAGGAAAAAAAGATTCCGAAAGGCTACATCAGGTAGTGCTCTCTAGTGGTTTTTTTAGTGCCGTTGTCGGTCTCTTATTCGCGTTAGTACTGGTGCTTGTGGGACAATATTGGGTCGAGTTTTTAACCGACATTGAGCCTGTGCAACAAGCTGCTAGTGTCTATTTACCGTGGTTGATTGCCATATGTGGCATCGGGTGGCTGACTTTCTTGATGGATGGAATATACATCGGATTAACCCGCACCAAGGTGATGCGTAATTCGATGATACTCGCCGCAATGGTATTTTTTAGTGTGTGGTTGGTGGCGCAAGATCTCAATAATCACGGTTTATGGTTGGCATTCTTATGCTTTATGTCGACCCGTGGCCTTAGTTTGGTTTTTGATTACGCTAGGTTGTATCGGCGCTCACAGCTTACCAGTTAGTATCTTGCAGCACGTTTTTTAGCCGTTCATTATAGTCCACGGTGGATAGGTAAAGATTGAGTGGCTATTTTTTAGCGATGAGATAGTCAATTATAGTTTGCCAGTTAGCATCTGCCAGAACATCTTCCAGTCGTTTATTAAGGTCCACAGTGGATACGTAAAGATTGAGTGGCTATTTTTCAGCGATGAGATAGTCAATTATAGTTTGCGGGTTAGCATCTGCCAGAACATCTTCCAGTCGTTTATTAAGGTCCACAGTGGATACGTTAAGATTGAAGGGCTATTTTTCAGCGATGAGATAGTTAATTATAGTTTGCCAGTTAGCATCTGCCAGAACATCTTCCAATCGCCCATTAGGCTCCATAGGGGATAGGTGAAAGTCGCGGGTCGGTTTTTCTCAAAGATAAAATGGCCTATCCAAGCAAAACCGTAACCAATTAGAGGCATGCATAGCAACAATAGTGGTTGTTGTTTTAGAATGGCCATCGCCAATACGAGCAGCACCAACAAACTACCGATAAAGTGCAGCCGACGGCAGACAACATTGCGATGCTGGGTCAAATAGAAAGGATAAAATTGTTTAAAGCTTTGGTATTCTTTATCCATATCTCATTCCTTTTTTTGCAGCCTTTAAAAAGGCCGCAATAACTATCTATTATTTTAAGTAAGGCAGTGCGTCACCGTGCATGTGTTCTATTTTCATGCCTTGTGCTAGGAATGCATCGCGGATCACGCCAACCATTTCAAAGCGTCCGGCGGCATAGACTTCATGACCGCTTAAATCGCTGTGATTACTCAGTACCGCACTATGCACCTGTCCTTGAGCACCTGTCCAATTCTGTGGCACTGTCTCTACTACTGGAATAAAGGTCAGATTGCTATTATTGTTAGCTAATTCGGCAATTTCATCGAAGGCGTACATGTGCGCCTGATCTTTACAGCCCCAATAAACGGTGATTGAGCGAGAATCTTTATTTGCCACCAATTGGCGGACAATTGAGCGCACGTAACTAAAACCAGTACCACCGGCAATCAATAGAATCGGGCGCTGATTCTGATTGCATAACTGTGCGTCGCCGTGGGGCGCTAAGATGGTTATTTTTCCATCTTTTTTCATTCGTTCAATCACTTCCATCGGGTAACTATGTATCTCAGAAGCGCCAATGTGTAACTCGAGTAATTCGCCATCAGCAGGTGCGCTAGCGATAGAGAATGGTCGTTTGTCATCATCGGACATCTTAACCATTAAATATTGGCCAGCCTCAAAATTAATCGGCTGCTCTGGGCGCAACACCACATGATAAACAGAATCGTTAAAAGCTTCTAAGCGTTCAACGCTACATTCGATTTGAGACATTACATTACCTTCATTTAAAAATATTTATCTGGCGTTTAATTGGCCAAGTGTTCAATGCAGCTAAGAGTAGCTTAATTTAGCCGCCAATAGTACCTGCGCGACTATATTCTTTATGACTCAAATATGCCTAAGTCATCCCAAATATCATCGACACGATCCTTAATATCTTGTGTCATCACGATTGGCTCACCCCACTCTCGGTTGGTTTCTCCCTGCCATTTATTGGTCGCATCCATGCCCATTTTTGACCCTAAGCCAGCGACTGGAGAGGCAAAATCGAGATAATCGATGGGGGTATTCTCGATTAACGTTGTGTCGCGAGCAGGATCCATGCGGGTGGTAATTGCCCAGATGACATCTTCCCAATTACGCGCATCGATATCATCATCACAAACAATAACAAATTTGGTATACATAAACTGACGTAAAAACGACCATACTCCCATCATTACGCGCTTAGCATGTCCGGGATATTGTTTCTTGATGGTGACAATTGCCATGCGATAAGAACAGCCCTCTGGTGGTAAATAGAAATCGACAATTTCTGGGTACTGTTTCTTTAAGATTGGTACAAAGACTTCGTTGAGCGCAACACCTAAGATTGCCGGCTCATCTGGCGGACGTCCGGTGTAGGTACTGTGATAAATAGGATCTTTACGATGGGTCATATGGGTCACCGTAAATACGGGGAACTCTTCAACTTCGTTGTAATATCCGGTGTGATCGCCGTACGGTCCTTCGGGGGCTGTTTCGCCTGGTTCTAAATAGCCTTCGAGCACGAACTCGGCACTGGCTGGGACTTCTAAATCGTTACTTAAACACTTTACAACTTCACTGCGGCTACCACGTAACAATCCGGCAAAGGAATATTCAGAAAGCGTATCTGGCACGGGTGTTACCGCGCCAATAATAGTCGCCGGATCTGCGCCTAAGGCGACAGATACCGGATAACGTTCGCCCGGGTTGGTTTGTTGAAACTCTTGATAGTCGAGCGCGCCGCCACGATGGGATAACCAACGCATGATAAGTTTATTTTTTGCCAATAACTGCTGACGGTAAATACCTAAATTTTGACGTTCTTTATGGGGACCGCGCGTAATGGTGAGCCCCCAACTGACCAATGGTGCAACATCGCCCGGCCAACAATGTTGAATCGGCAGGGTGGTTAAGTCCACCTCATCCCCTTGATAAACCACATCCTGGCAAGGCGCCTTACGTAGCCGCTTGGTGGGCATGTTAAGTACTTGTTTATACATCGGCAACTTGTCCCACGCATCTTTAATTCCCTTGGGTGGCTCGGGCTCTTTGAGTTGTGCCATTAATTCGCCGACCTGACGCAATGCGGCTGTATCGGTTTGGCCCATCGCCAGAGCGACGCGTTCGGTAGTACCAAATAAGTTAGTCAGCACTGGTGTAGAATACCCCTTGGGGTTTTCAAACAATAGTGCGGGCCCTTTGGCTCGTAGGGTACGATCACCAATTTCGGTCATCTCTAAATGCGGGTCAACCTCTTGCTTAATCCGTTTAAGCTGACCAAGCTTTTCAAGTTGGTCTATAAAGTCACGTAGATCGTTATATTTCATGGTTAAATTCGGCTTGTCAGCGATTAATAATGCCATTGTAGCAAACCCTATACTTGCAACCAAATTATCCTACTAGCTAAACGACGCCGACAAGTATATGGTGTAGCGATAAAAATCAATCAAAATAAGGACGTTAGTTTGTTAGAAATTATTAATCATACCCCGAGCTGGGTCTTTGGCTTACTGGCGGTGTTGGTGGTGTTTGGCTACCTCCAGAGTAAAGATCGTGAGGTTAAGGTTGTTGCGGTATTTATTTTACCCGTTGCGATGACGCTATTATCAATATTAGGCGTATCGTCGGCATTTGGCTTGGCGTTAGTGCCAACAGGAATGTGGCTGCTAGGTGTGCTGCTATGCTTAGGGCTAGGGCTGAAATTAGCCAAACCACAAGGCGTGAGCTATTGCGCTGATAGCCAAAAGTTGTCGATACCGGGCAGTTGGTTACCTCTGGTGTTAATGATGGCAATATTTGTGACCAAATACATGGTTGGCGTTGTTGTCGCTCGCCAATTGCCGATGCTTGAATTGGTTGAGTTTATGCTGGCGATTAGTTTGGCCTATGGCTGTTTTAGTGGCATATTTATATCCCGAGCGGTGGTGATGCTGCGCGCACGCCAAGCCTAAATAAACACGGGTAAATAATTTACCCGCATAACTCGAGCTTATTGTATTTGGTCTAAGGTCGCTCTAAATTGGCTTGGGTTTTGGAAGCCGACCACTCGTAGGTGTTTTTGTTCTACGCCCTGTTTATCAAATAACATAATAGTCGGCAGGCCGAGCACTCTCATTTTATCTTGTAGCTCAATATCTAATTCATCGTTGGCGGTCACGTCACTCTGAATTAGCACCATCTTGTCGAGTAGCGGTTTGATCAGCGGATCGGAAAAGGTCTTATGTTCAAAATCTTTACAGGCGATACACCAATCGGCATAGAAATCTAACATCACGCCCTTGCCAGCTGCTTTGGCAAGGGCCAATTGCTGATTTAGCTCTGCAATACCTTTTACTTGCACAAATTCAATCGCCGCCTGCTGCTCCTGTTGCTGAGCCTTAACCGCCTCAAGACCAAGCCAAGGCTTAAGCGCAAACAAGGTCGCTGCGATGAGTATCACTAATGTTACTAGTTGACGAATACTCTTAGCAGCGCCTGCGATCGTGGCGTTATTGTGATGCAGTAAATAGCCAGAAAATGCCATGGCTAATATCGCCCAAGTGAGGTTAACCCACAGCGCGTCGACAAAGCGTCCAAGCAACACCACGACTACTGATAACAGCATGAAGCCAAAGATGCCTTTAATCACCTCCATCCATGCGCCGGCTTTGGGTAATAACTTGCCGCCCGAGATACCCATCAATAGTAATGGTACGCCCATGCCTAAACTTAGAATGTAGAGGGTTAAACCGCCAAGGAATAAATCACCAGTTTGCGCAACGTAGATCAGTGCTCCCGACAATGGTGCAGTGGTGCAAGGGGATGCCACTAGGCCGGAGATCATGCCCATCGCAAATACACTGGGGTAACGTCCACCTTGTTGTTTATTGGATAAACCATTGAGTCGCTGTTGCCAGGCGCTAGGTAATTGAAAATTAAACACGCCAAACATCGATAACGCTAAGACGCTAAATAATACGGCCAGCGAACCTAATACGATTGGGTGTTGAAAATAAGCCTGAAACTGCAAACCAAGCGATGCCACCACTAAACCAAGGGCTGAGTAGGTCAGTGCCATGCCTTGGACATAGGTAAACGACAGCGCAAAAGCTTGTTTGGTCGAAAGCTTATTGCCTGCGCCGACGATAATGCCGGACAAGATCGGATACATCGGAAATACACACGGGGTAAATGCCAATCCTATGCCTAGTCCGAAGAAAAGCAGCATGGTGACAAGCAACGAGTCATTGCTTAATAAGCCGGCCAGTTGGTCTTGTTCTGAGGCCGCAGGTGCCACATCACTCGCTGGGCTGGTGGCGTAACGAGGATCGAAGAACAACACTTTTCTACCTGGCGGGTAACATAGTCCCGCGTCGGCGCAGCCTTGATAGGCGAGGCTTATTTGATGCTCTTTGTTGGTGTCAGCAACGGTAAAGGTAATAGTCACTTCATCGTAATAGACTTCCTGCTCGCCAAAGTAATCATCAAAATGTGCGCTGCCCTTAGGCATATTAATTTCGGTTATGGTAGTGGTAGCGCTAGTGAGCTTAAACTTATCTTTGTATAAATAGTAACCGCTTGCATTGTTCCATTTTGCCGTCACCGTATTACCGTGTTGGACAAAATCGAATTGAAATGCCTGTGCTTCAGGCAAAAACTTAGGCTGTTGTGAGAACAAGCTATCGAGGGAATAGGCATTCGCGGTGTTGTGCACGGCGATACTTGAAAATAATAAAAAGAAGCAGGTGAGTAATGTTTTCATAGGGCTCTTAAATTTTCTTGGATCCAATCTAAATAGGGTTGATGACCATCGATAATCGGTAATGCGATGATCTCTGGAATATCATAGGGATGTAACTCTATCACTTTGGCTTGCAGCAACGGATATAGTTCCGCAGATGTCTTAATTTGTAACTGATATTCGGTATCTTGTTCTAGCTTTCCTTGCCATTGATAGACCGATAGCGCGCCGGGCATGATATTAACACAGGCCGCTAGCTTTAAATCAATCAGTTGCTTGGCAATGTTGAGCGCCGTCTGTTGCTCAGGGCAGTTACACTTTACTAGCATAAATGATGTCATGTGTTGATCCTCGATCATAAACATTTACAATTGCTTGGCATAAATAAACAGTCACTCAATTGATTTATTTTATTTTACCCCAATATTCTTAACTATTGCTTAGATAAATTTTCTTATTTTGAGGTCGTTATGCTATTTGCACTGATGTTGGTTTTTATTGTGGTTCCTATCGTTGAAATATCTATCTTGATTCAAGTGGGTGAACAACTTGGTGTGGTACCAACGGTGGCCTTAGTGGTCTTGACCGCAGCTATTGGTGCGTCTTTAGTGCGTAGTCAGGGATTGCAAACCTTGACTAAGGCGCAAGAGAAAATTCAGCAGGGTCAGCAGCCTGGCCAGGAAATGATCGAAGGTGTCATGCTTGCTATGGCTGGCGTGCTATTGGTGACGCCTGGTTTTGCCACCGACATTTTCGGTTTGTTGATACTAACGCCATTTACGCGTAAACCCATCGCAAACTATTTACTGGCTAAGTTAGTAATTAAAGGCGCCCAAGGGGGCCCATTTGGTGGTCAATCGCCATTTAATTCAGATTTTTCTCAGCCACGCCAAGGCGATGATTTCATCGATGGTGAATTTAGCAGTAAAGATCATGAACAGCACTTGGAAGACAAGGATGCTAAGGATCACAATAGTCAGCGCGATTAATTTTAGCCGCCACAAAGCTTAATTGCACTAATCCTTTTCTAAATCAAGTCTAAGCTTAGAATTTAGCTTGCTTTGCAACACCAGTTTGCTTAATATTTGCACGGTATTTTTATGTGAATATATAAGCGGAAAGGATTCTGGTGTGTGGTGTGATTAAGAAGAAAAAATATAAATTCTCTATTCGATTTGCGGTACTTAGTGTATTTATTCTCACCAATGTATTAGTCGCTAGTGTGGCCCTTGGCTTACAATATTATTTTAGTAAGCAAATGGCGACGGACTCCGCCTTTACTTATTATGATGCGACCGCATCACATACTGCCTCTTATCTTGAGCGACTCGATCGGCGAGCTACGCAGTCGACGGCATCTTTAGCCCAGTTTCCAAATATCACCGACAAGCAATGGATCGGTCCCGACACCCAAGAAGTCTTTGCTCAAATGATGCGAGGTGCGCCAAGTTTTTATTCGGTGTTTATTGGCTTTTCTAACGGCGATCTCTATCAGCTGATTAATCTTGAATCATCACCTGAGGTTAGGCATAACCTCAATGCAGCCCCTACAGATCGCTGGTTGATGATTGCTATCGCCCAGCGTGATGGCAAACGGCAAAGGCGCACTTCATTTTATAGTGATGACTTTAAGCTTAGAAGTAGCCATACAAAAGCCAGTGAATATGATGTGAAGTCACGTCCTTGGTTTGCCCAAGCTCCGTTAGATGAGGTTTTTAAGACCGCGCCCTATTTGTTTAAAAGTTTACAGGCGCCTGGGCAAACATATTCAGCGTTAATTCCTGGCACTGAGCATGTTATTGCCATCGACATTGCTCTCTCTTCATTGTCTAATTACTTACAACAACAAAAATTAGCCGGCGAAGGCGAGATATACATTTATCGCAAATCTGGGGAAATAATAGCGACAAATCAACAGGGTAAATTAGAGAAAAGTTTAGCTAATATTAACAAAGTAGTCTTGTCTAAGTCGCAACGTCAGTTGGTTAATGAAGTAAATCCGGTGCGTGTGTCCAACTCTACCGATTGGTCCCCAATCGACTTTGCGATCTCAGGAAAGCCACAGGGCTATGCTATCGATATTATGTCGATTGTGGCGGCCAAGACGGGGCTGGACATTGAATATGTTAATGGGCGAACATGGCCGCAACTACTGTCTATGTATCAAAATAATAGAATTGATCAGACATTGATCAGACCCCTAGGCAACTTTTTCTATTTTATAAAGATGCCTAGCATGTCCGCCGATGAGATTTATGATCTTGGCTCTAAGCTCATTAAAACCGTCTAAAT
>Ga0209292_1001868_pt1 | contig 25154 bp, 12 predicted proteins | sample GOMGulsemesocosm_2_FD_184634 | JGI IMG/M metagenome (GOLD analysis project Ga0209292, IMG submission 184634) | Methane-oxidizing microbial communities from mesocosms in the Gulf of Mexico - GOM9C Gulf of Mexico (SPAdes) (version 2) | ecosystem: Environmental > Aquatic > Marine > Cold seeps... | reverse complement strand
TTTTCTAAATCTTCTGAGCGATCAACTTTAGTCATCAGATCTCGTAACTTATTTCTTGTTTCCATAAGTTTTTTAAGTGGCTCAACTTGATTAACAATAGCTGCCGGCTCAAAGTCATTCATAGATGTAAAATCTAGATCTACAGCCAGTTCTGAATCATCATCAGTTAACGTATTAGCAACAGAAATAGCCAATTTCGGATTCATTCTATTTAGAACATCATCAAAATTATCTTGGTCAATTTGTACAAAACGTCTGTCTTTTAAAGGTTTAAGGTTTTGCTTATTATGACCAGAGAAATCCCCTGTTATACCTATAACAAAAGGTAATTCTTTTTTTACTGTTACGCCTTCTGTTTCAACATCGTAAGTGATGTGAACGCGAGGTTTCCTAACTTTTCTTAACTTATCATGTATACCCATGTGATCTCCTTTCAATAGCTGGTGTATAGCAGCGAAATACTGCCTTAATCTTCGGTTTTAATTCCTGACAATTTAAAAAACCCATTCCTTGCATCGCCATCAACAATAAGTTCTTGCAGCAATTCAGGTAGGCTTAAGTTACTCCAATGTACTACTTGCTCGATAGCATAAGACATCGGAGAGTGAGGTTCGGTTTTTCTAAAAAATTCGGCAATAACATCTAGTTGATCTATAGCTTGAGCTCTAGATTTCATTTGCTGATTAATTCCTGTTAGTGAACTACCATCTGCTGCATCTGGTGATAATGGATCATCATTAGACTCTGCATTTGCTTCTTCTTTGGCATTTAATTTTTTAAAAATATCCCCAGCAATTTGCTGAATACAAATAGAGACATTTTTTAAGCTGTGACTGATATAACTCGTCGGTTGAGGATCACCATTCATGGCTTTATCCATCGTAGTGGATAACAACTCGAACGCATTAATTGCGTCATTAACATCGTCATTAAGCTCAACAAAAAACTGATCGGAACTTTCTTTAATAGATAGCTCTACGTCTTCTAGAGATACTGCCCCAGCTTCAATTTTTTTAATTTGTTTTTCTTGGTCTAATCTTTCGACTTCTAGTGCTTGTTCATATTGCCACGTACTAAAAGGGTCTTCAGACTGACCATCTGTAATAAATATTGATTTGATTGGTTGTATTAATGAGCCTTCACTTTCGATTCCGTTTAATCCAATTAACGGCGCAAGTCGCTCTGATAAGTCTTCTGGTTCTGGTGTGGGGTAAAGTTCGTCCCAATATGTTTCGATGAGTTGTTGGGCTAAAGTAAAACCAAAAGTTAAACCTTTAAAGCCATGTAAACGACATAATGCTTCAATATACCAAGCAACGAATTCCAGATCTTTACCTTCGCCTTCTAGCGCTTGAGGGACTTGTTCGAGAATTGGACGCCAGTCTGTGGCAATTGCTTTTATATTATCGTCATCAACAAGTGCTTTACGTTCTTTAGCGCGAGCAGTATTTCGGATATCTTTTAGTAGGTAATAACGTGAAGTTGGAGATACATCATTTCTTGGATCTTCACCGGTAGGTGATTCTTCTGAAATTGGTCGAGTAAGACTTGTGATCTCGAATTGTGGAAAATTCAATTTTCTTCCTTCCTTGAAAGCTGTAACTTAATCAACATACCAACTTCGGTTACTGATTAATCATCCTGCCGTTATATTAAACTGATCTTATTGTTGATAGCAATATATTTTTATCATTTATATAAATAAAGGAATAGTGGCATCTACATCGTTGTGATTTATAGCATTATCGATATATTTTTTATGCTTAACTAGAATGCAAGTTACGTTATCACGAGCGTTTCTAACTAAAGATGCATGCATAAGTGCCATCCCTGCATCGATGATATTTCCTGGCTGTAAGGCTTTCTCAATTTCTTTATCACTGACTTCTTTATTCAATCCGTCACTGCAAAGTAAAAACACATCCCCTACTCCTAAACGATCTGATTTTACATCCACGTTTAGCTCACTATCAACTCCTACGGCTCTAGTTATCACGTTAGCTAATGGATGGTTTTCCGCATCGTCTGCTGCTAGTACACCCTCATCAACCATATCATTAACTTGGCTGTGGTCTTTGGTTACTTGCATTAACATATCATTCCTTAGCAAGTAACCTCTACTATCGCCTACCCATAATAGATGGTATGTATCACCTTGGATCCATAAAATTACAACGGTACTACCTGCTACTTTACCTTCAAATCGACTGTCTTTCATTTGTTGTAATTGAGTATTACTTTCTTTAAGTGCTTGAACCAGAATCTCTAACGTTATTTCTTGTGAAGTCAGAAGTTCGACTCTGTTATCAATGGTGTCAATAACTAACTGACTTGCTACATCGCCAGCAGCATGTCCTCCCATACCGTCAGCAACCACCCAAATACCTTTTGAAGGTAATTCGAGAAAAGCATCCTCATTTATTGTTCTTACGGTGCCTCTATGCGTTTGTGCATGACTAGACTGAAACATAATTATTCCTTGATGATTTTAGTGGTATTCCAGCTATGCGCCTGCCACTGACCATTTAACATGGCGACAAACTGACTCACTTGCGGCAAACCTTCTGTCACAATAAAGCAAGGTTCAACCAATTCTGACCCTAAAGACCACCATAAACTATATGCACCAAAACTTTGGTTATATTGATGATGTAATAAATCTGTTAGTTCAGGTGAGATATCACCTTGAATAACCCACGCTTTTTTAGTTTTGTCATCAGACTCCCTATTGATAAATGTTGAGATGGTTATTTCATCAGTAGGTATTTGTGTGGACAATTTTTCGAACCAGTCTTCTAATAAAAGGTCATCTTCGAGTACATCTAAAATTAAATGTTCAGTTACTTGTGACCAGTCCTTATCAGACCAACCCTGAATTGCCGTATTACTGTGTTCTATAGCCACAGTAAATGGAAAATGGCGACCAACACGATCAACACTTGGTATTAAGGTTCCTTTGATAGCAGAGTCACAACAAACACCTGCAGACAATGAAAAATGCCACACTGGGCTAGTTAAATAACATTCTAACCAATCGGACTCAAGCTGCTCTTTACTTACAGCCACAACCGCTTGTAACCACTCATTCCAATGCTTTAAAAAATCGCCATTAAAGTCATTTTGAACAAAATCTCCTTTTGATGGGATTTTTCCACTAAACCCAATCATATCTACAGAGTCGTTGGGCATGAAAATGTCTCCAAGTTAACCATCCAAAATGGGTTGTTGACACTATTCGCTGCAAATTTCACATCAGCTTTGTAGCCACTGAGCGAGATTTTTAAGATACCGTCTCGTTTAGTTTTTGGTCTATCTTGACTTAATTCATCGAAAAATTTAAATAACGACCATTCCCCAACATACTTTTTATTCATGGAGCGACCGCCGTTAGGTGGGGTAAAGGCAATGCGAGTTTCACTATTTGCGCTAGCTCCAGGCCAAACAAATTGCTCTTTTCTTGTTGGTCCATGACGATAATTTAGCTGTTGCCCATCGATCTCGAGCATAAATTTACTAATACTTCTATCAAGGTAATGGGCTTCAAGACTAAAATCAATTGAAGGAGATTTCTTCCCAGATTCAAAAAAGGCTTCTCTGATCAATTCTGCATTTTCGTACATTTTTAGAATATCTTTGCTAATACCTATATTCTTAGAAAATCTCCACGGTTTTTGACTGGTGTCGACATGTGCCTCTAAATATTTTGTCCAAAACTTATCTAACGTTCCCCCGTAAGCAAAAAATCGAGAAAAATCTTTAATTCTAACTTCTTTAGAAGCGCTTCGCTTAAATGGATATCTACCACGAATGGCTTGTTTATATTCCGCTAAAACATTAGATTTCCATATACCATTCAATCGTTGATTTTTATTGGTTATTGCGAATCCTTTGGTTCGACGAGCGATGCTGTCTAGCCAATTAAATACAGGAAATGGCGTATCCGCTATTTGCTCTTTTAACTCTATTCCTAAAGAAGAGAATTTGTTTTCTAATCCTTGGTTCATATAAGTGGCTGATTGGAGTTCTTGAGTAGAAACTTTCGTTATACTTCTATTTATTGATCGTAAGGTTCCTTGAATATCATCAAGTTGTTTTGTGTCTACTTTCAATAGATTAGTAAATGCCAGTTCTACGTCTTTACCGGGTAAATCAATCTCAATTTCAATCGAATCTTTGGGTAATAATCGATTGATTCTAGATTTTTTTGATTGAAATACTACATCTGTGACACTTTTGGCTACTTCTGCTGCTGCCTTAGTGTTTTTAGAAATAGGAAGTTTGGTTAGCTGGACATTTTTTTGAACCGCTAAAATAATGTTTTTAATCGGTGCATCAGGATTTGATAACGCATACGTTATATCTGCGGCTCCTTCTAGGGTATAAAACGGTTTAATGACCAAATCCGTTAATAAGTCTTCCCAATAATATATATAATCTCTAATATATTTTTCTTCTAATTGTTCTGTTATTTGAGTTTTGGTTTTATCATCAAGTACATTTAAATCATCACCATAAACCCAACTATCTTCAATTAGCTTCTTGATTATTTTGGTCTTTTCTATATTGAAAATTCCATGAAAGCCATTAAAGGTAAACAGTCCTGGAATACCTTCATTAAATGTTCGACCACTTTGAAAGGTAAATGCTTGTAAGCTATTCAAACCAAGTATATCGATTAGTTTAAAATCTGGAATGCTGCTGTCACTAAAGTCACTTTTTAAACGTTGATAAGCGCGTTCTACCAATGGCAGCATGGTTAAATCTTGTCTTGCTTGTGCAACAACCTCTTCGTTATAACCACTCCCTCGAGTACCTATTTCAAGCATAGTAGATAGATGCAGGTTCAGTTGTTCACGGATATTGGCATTAATTTCACCGGGTACATTGCGATCAAAATACGCTGAAAACCATATTTTTATTTCATCTTCTTGATAATGCTCATTCTGAAAAAGCATTAAATAAACCTTAAGTGTTTCATACAGGTAAGTTAGATGTGCGGAATTATCTACCATCTCTTTACTTAACGACTTAATTAAATAAGGTACAAAATAAGCATCAAGTGCTCTTTTATATGCTGCACTTGCTGGTTGTTTAAATTTATCTCCTTGATAAAGTCCTAAAGTGTGAGCGTCATCATCTACTTCATCGTTTGCATACCCTACAGGTAAATCTCTCAAAGAAGACAACCCTTTGGTTAAGGTAATAATTTCAGACTCTGCACTTAGTCCTCCAGAGGTTACTTCTTTATAAACATTAATTGATGCTTTAGTTTTATCCACTAACTGACTATTCCAGTCGTAACTGGACCACCACGCATAGGTGCAGAAAACCGTTATAACGGAAGCTATACCTATGGTTGCGCGTCTAAATAGAAGATTTTGCTTATCATGTTGACGATTAATAGAAGCTAAATTCATTTCAGGGAAAATAACATCTTCAAGTAATCGTTTGATAAAGTAACTGCGTTGTTGTTTTACTGGAGCAGATTTGGTTTCGTTTTTAACGCCTGTAGGTAGTTGGGACGATATATGGTCAATGGGTGTTCCTTCCTGAGTGGCACTTGTTAAATAAACGCCTCTCAACAACGGCGCTTCTTCATATGCATTAGGAGAAAATATTTCTTTTAAAAAATCATCCGCTGAGCTTTGTAGTAATCTTAATTGTTTTGGAAATTCATAAATAGCTGATCGGCGTTCAAAATCTCTTTCATTTTTCAAGCGTAAATTAATTCTAGCATTAAGGTTAGTTAATAAACGGTGAAACTCTTTATTAAAAGAGCTTACAATACTCTCATCGCCATCATCAGGCGTTAAAGGAAAGGTTACCCCCCATATTTGTTCGCAATCTTCTTTAGTAAAATCATCAAAAAATTCATTAAAACCAGCGATAAGATCTGACTTTGAGATCATGACATAAACTGGAAATGCCATATTTAATTGATTTTGAAGCTCTTGAAGTCGTTGCTTTATAGCTCTGGCGTGTAAATTTCGCTCTGTTTTCGTTTGGTTGAGTAGTTCAACCATGCTCATAGTAATAACGACACCATTAATTGGGCGAAGTGGCCTAAACTTCTTTAACAAGCCTAAAAATCCTTGCCATGCTCTAGAGTCACGCTTGGTATGACTATCTTGAGTAGTATATCGACCTGCCGTGTCTATCAGAACAGCTTTATTAGTAAACCACCAATCACAATGACGTGTTCCACCAACACCTTCGATCATGTCGATACCCATTTTTTCTTTCAAAGGATATTCTAATCCAGAATGATGAATTGCAGTTGTTTTACCTGATCCAGGGGGACCAATCATGATATACCAAGGTAATTCATAGATATTTTTATTATCAACAAATTTGGTATTTTTCAATATACCTAAGGCTTCCACCATTTTATTGTGCAAAACATCAATTTCACTTTTAACGGCTTCATCAGCGGCGTTTTCTTTACCGTTGTCTTCCCCGTGGATCAAGTTATTAACCATGGCATCGCTTTGCTTTTTATCTTTTACTTTTCGGTTAAATTTGATTGCTCCCCAAAAGATCACGATCACTAATAAAAAGATAATTCTTGCCGATGCACTTAGTAACGGTTCGTATCCCGCTATAGCTAGCAATGGTCCACCAAACCAAATAAGTAGAGCCAAACATACGAAACCTAAAATAGTGATAACTATTGTAGACGTTAATTTCGTTATGATTTTTTTAACAGTTTTTTTAAACGACATTACAATTCCTTTGTATTACAACTAGAACAACAAATCTATTTCTATTCTGCGGTTTAATGAGCGGTTTTTGGCGTTGGTATTTTCAAACCTTGGCTCTGACTCTCCCATTCCTTCAGGCCATAAACGCCCACTTAATGAAGCATTATTAGCCAAAAAATTTCCTATTGAAGTTGCTCTTGCTAGAGATAAATGCCAATTAGAGGGATACTTAGTAGTAAAAATAGGCTCATCGTCGGTATGACCCGTAATGAGGATCTTTCCTTTGGTGCTTTCCAGTGTACGTGCAATTTTAGCTAGAATAGCCTCAAAATCAGAACGTGGCTGAGTACTACCACTTGAAAATAAAACACCTGCACCTATTCTGATCCTAACTCTATCGGATAATTGCTCTACCTCTAATAAGTCACGGTTAATCTCAGTTTGTAAAAGTTGTTGTAAAATTATCGCTTCATCATTATTAAGCAGTTGCTTAGCATTTTCGTCTTCTGGCTGCCAAGGCACGAGTGCAACTAATTCTTTATATGCGTTTGATGAATAGTTATTAATGTTGTAGCTAAACATCATGTAGATAAATAACAACAAAACACCAAACAGAGCACCAATAACCCAAAGTGGAAAAGGTTTCTGAAAGTCACCACCTTGAATAACCTTTTCACGCCAACCTGGAGATAAATCTCGGTTTAACTCACCTTTAAAACTTTGTACGCTGTGATACGTTTTATCACGGAAGTCTTCAAGCTTCTGTTCTCCTTGTGGTTCTAGTTTCATTTTTCCAACAAAACCAAGTGTCATACACAAGTACATTAATTCTAATACACGGTGTTTATCTGAAGCATATTGCAATGAGTTTTCTAATAACGTGAAAAAATATTCTCCGCCGAATGTTTCATTGTGAAATGTCGATAACAAGCTATTTGAAGCCCAAGTGCTTTGACCTCCCCACGGAGTATTTAGCACTATTTCGTCGATAAAACAGCATAAACAATAACGCGCTGACTCAATGTCATCAGAAGGTATATCTGCAATTCTAAGTAATTGTTCGTAATCTTTAATTAATTCCACACACCTTGATTTTAGTGCGTCAACGTCATCATTCTGTTTAGAGTCTCTTAATTTGATGCAAATAGATAATAACGTTCCTGCGCTATCTACTATTGGATTCCCCGACATTGCTAAAATTGTATTTTGACTACGATAATCCTGTTTTTTGGCCTTAGCTACGGTTCGATCACCATTAACAACTGTTTTATCTTCGTTTTTTGGAGCAGTATTATGAAAACCTGCCCCTCGACCTGGTCGTGGTTTAACAATGGTCTTATCACTCATGATTTCATCCATAAATTCATATTGATTAACTATTAACTACCCAGAGTTCCATTTTAAGTTCAGGATAATTACCCGATAAGTGTAATGCTAAACCACCACTATTTTTGAGTTTTGACCAATTAGGATTTTGTTTATCTAATTGAAAGTAGTGGTAACCTGAATGATATGGGACTTGTCTTGGAGCAACTGGCAAAGCTATTATGCCAATACCTGGTAATTGGCTATTCACTAGCTCCCTTATACTTTCAACAGAACCAATTTTTATTTGAGCAGGTAATCTTTTTAGTATTTCTTTTGCTGGTAAAGCGGCTTTCACTGCAATAATAAATTCAGCTGTGTCTAAAGATTTTTTATCATGTAATGGTGTAAAGTGTATGCCGTACTTGCTGGTTTCTAACGGCAATTCAACAGCTGTTTGCTCTAATACACTACTTAAGCTTTGGTTCACTATTACCATTACATTGCTATAAATTGTGGTTAGGTTTTCATGCTGGTAAACCGGAAATTTAGGAGGTCTTTTAGTTGGCGAACTAAATGTTGCTAACTCTCCCGCTAAACATAATAAGTGTAGGTATAGTTGTTCAGGATGAACACCAATAACACTGCCTAAATGTTCAAATATGGGTTGATATTTATTTAACAACTGCAGCATAAGAAAGTCAGAAATAGAACTTGAAGTTCCTTGTGCTTGGGTTAGCCTTGCTGCAATAGCTTCAGCTCGTTGTTGGATCATGCCCTGTGTTTCTTTAACAACATTGACTAAATTCTGAATTTGTTCAATGGTAAAACAAGCAGGGATGAATTTATTATCAAGTTTCACCACGCCTTCATCAGTTACTTGAATAACTCGTGCTATTGCAATAGAAACATACCCTGAACGGTCTTCATTCTGTAACTTTAATTTACAGTGAAGCTTGCCAACTTGTAAAACTTCCATGGCATCAGAACCCACGCTAGTATCAATGATATTATGATCATTGAAAAAGAAACGTGTGATTTGATTGTCAGCTTCATCAGAAATATTCAACCCAGTACTTTTATCTACAGGTAAAACAAGGTAGATCAGTTGATCTAATGTCCCAGACGGAATAGTTATAGCATCAGGCAGCGGACTTTGCTCAGGTAATATCGCTAGCGTATTATCTTGAAAAATACATTCAATTTTGTCTAATCTAAATTGGCTTAAAGACAGTAATCGATGATCTATTTCAATACTAGATATCCCCCAAGCCAACGGTTCAATTTTATCTCTAATACTTGAATGTTGAAACTGTAAATAACGTTCTTGTTGCTGCATATGCTGAGGGCGTAAAAACATTCCCTCTGTCCACGCTACGGGGCTAAAATCACTCATAACTTCCCTATTTTTTTTATAATTCTATTTTAATAATTAACTATTTAAGACTTGGATAAATAGCTAGCTTTTCAATGTTCATTTTTATGTTTTTATATCCGGTTGGATCTGCCTCAACCACAGCTCTCCACCTTGAACTGTCAATATTGCGATAAGCAACAACAAATCCAACGTATCGTGTGTTTTTATCAAGCACCATTTTAAGTTCTTTTAATTGTTCAGGCTGTAACTCTAATTCGTCCTTTTTAAGCAGGTCTGGACCAAGAATATCTTCAGGTTTTTCATACAAGGTAAAAAAATCCTGTGTGTCAAAAATAGTGCGTGAAGACAATTCAAACACTTTAACAACTACAGGTGATGCCCTACCACTACTGTCTGGATTAACATCAGCGGATGTATTAAATGTAATGTCTGTTGACGGAGGCACTATGGCATTGAGCGTTGTGCAGCTTGTCACAAAAAGCAAACTAATTATTAAAGCTGCTACAAGGTATATTTTTTTTAACATCATTTATTAACCTAATTATTATTATAACGTTTTAAGTTTCTTATCGTATTCTTTAACAAATTCGTCTGGCAAAGCAGAGCTTCCTTGATTAACAATATCGTGACTCATGTCGCTGTGTAATTCTTGGTACATTTTCCAATACCTTAACTTACGTTTTCCTGGCACTATTTGATCCAAGAAAGAGTTTTTTATATCTTTACTTTGAAGCGCTATTGGATCTAGTTGAGCTAATATGCCTTCAACGGCCCCTAAAGTACCTGCGGTTAATGCAATATCATGTTTTCTGGTATCGTTAAATGCTTCTTTTATTGCCTTATCCACTGGTAAAAAACTTGAGCTTTTACGTAAGAATAAATTTTGGAATACATCGTCTATTGATGCCGAAAATTTTAACGGATTATTCTCTTGCTGCTGAAATGTTGTTTGATTTATCTTAAATTCGTTTTTAAGATTCGAACGGTTTCTTAAAGTCTCCATCAAACCGACCAACATAAGTTGCATGCTTTTACCCATTTCATACATTAACTTGTCTGAGAAATCTTCTGGTAAGCACTCTGGAGAAACCCCTAAACCATCGAGAAATGCGATAATATTAGCTGGTTTTCCGCTCGCGACCTCATTGGTGTAATGCAAAGGAATAGCAGGTGGTTCAAAAGGATCTTGCTTAGGTGCTTGTTGAGGTGCCAGGGGCTTTTCAGGTTCGGGTAGAACCTGAACATCATTATAAATTGGTGCTGTAGGTTGATTAGGAACAGTATTAGACTCTACGTTGCTTTGTGCATTAGCCTCAGTATTTAAAAAACCAATATCCCATTCTTCTGGTATCGCTTGAGGTACTTCAAAATGATCATTTAAATCATTACTGATCATTGGAATATCGATATTTTCCTCAACTGCCAGAGAAGATATTCCTTCGGCAAGGCTAGCACTATTGAAGCCATTTATTTCATTTGTCGTTGTGTTGTTGTTTGCACGGGATATAGGTTGAGCATAGTTTTCAATACTTTGCTCTAATTCAGATGCTTCACTTCTGTCAAAAGAAACTGACACTTCATAGTCACCAAAAGTAAGTAAATCACCTTCGGCTAGTTTATGGGATTTACCTTTACCCAAAGCGTCAACCGCCCTATTTATATAAAGACCGTTTGTCGATTCATCATAAATATAGAAATCATTTGATTGTCTTTCTATTCGAGCATGAGTGCCTGAGACGACTTTTTCCGGATCAGGTAAATGCCAACCACTATTTTCAGAACGCCCCAATGTTATTGAGCTAGTGATTGACTTCTTAGAGGTTTGCTCCGGTGAAAGTCGGTGATAACTAACAATTTCAAAAATTAATTCCATTTACTTTAACAACCTTTACACACAATAAATGATTGGCTAATTCAGCCGGTAATATTTAATACAATAACTTAATGTGAATTAATAACGTTTCACAAATAAATTATTTTTATTCGTTGGCCTACTTAATTAACCATGCCGTATAACTCGTTCCCACGCTTAATCAACTTCTGTGCGGTATTGAAGTATTTCTTATTCATATATACATTTGCGAAATGAAGATAGGAAGCCGCTAATTTTTTCTCAAAATCAATTAAAGGAGTAAAGTCTGTTGGTATCTGTGCGGCTAATCTCATCACTTGATCATCAAGCTTTGTTAGTTGTGCCGAATTAGATACCGCAGCTAACTTACCTTCAAGTTCTACAAAAGTCGTTCTATAAAAAATTTCTGCTGAGGCGTGTGGATAATCTTCTATAATGCCTTTCGCTTTTTGCTGATTATAATGAGCAAGAGTATCAACAGACATTTTCATTTCTTTAGCTTGGTCTAATAAAGGTTTAGCATCTTCATGATACTTAAAGGCCAACTCCCCCACCTCAGACAACTCGTTAATTTTGTTTATATTAAGAGCGTTTATTACCTGATTAAATTGACGTTGGAATAGGTTAAAAGCTTCACGTTTTGGTTGAAATTTGAAAGCAGGATCAATAAAAAACAAATCGTTAATAATTTTTTCAACGCTGTTATCTCCTTCTTCGTTATATCGCCCTTGAGATAACAAAGAGTGTAAACGATCTGATAACGCATCTGTGGTTATCTGGCGATTAACCTGTAATTGATTTTGCAATTGCAACAAACGGAAAGAGTCCGGAAACGTATTTAATGCGTCTGTAATAATGAGCTCTATTTTATCGTAATCTTTATAAACACCATTTGTACCCTTTGGCACAACTAGAGTACGTTTTTCTATAATGTCTATGATTTCAGAACGATTGGCTCTTACTAAACCGTCCTTTAACAATTGATGTTCTTCAGGGAAACTATCCAAACGGCCTAACAAAGTTAAACTCGACATATTTTCGAGTTTTCTTATTTCCAAATTTTCTTTATTGGTTGATGAAATTTTTTCATTTAATTCGGTAATATTTGTGTCTACGGTAATATAAACTTGTACTGCTGCAATAACAGCGACACTTGCCAAAGCACCTATAGCTAATTTAGGCCATAGTTTTCTATCTAGTTTACTCAATATTTCGTCAATGCCTGTACTTCGTTCAGCCTTCTTCAAAGCCAAGCCCTTTTTCAGCGTTGGCCACAAATAAGCATTGATATTGGCTGGCTTGATCAAAGGCGTTTTATTAATATTGACTTTATCAGCCGCTAACCTTTGGTAAGGATGTTTAGATGATAAAAGTTCATAAATTAAACATGAAAAAGCATATACATCGTCAGCTGCACATGGTGCTTCACCTTTGATCTGTTCAAAACTAGCATAAGCTGGTGTAAAGCCATTTAATGGGGAGGAACGTTCTTTATTTTCTAAAGCGTATTGGTCAACATTTAACTCGACGTTACGAGCAACGCCAAAATCAAAAACTTTAATATCACCTTTTCTTGTTAAAATAATATTCGATGGTTTTAAATCTGTATGGACAATTCCTGCCTTATGGGCATACTTTAAAGCATCACCTATTTGTTCAATTAATTTATAAACAGCAGTAAAAGAAAGACCAGAAGGCTTAGAGCGCTTAATTATTTGCTCAAGAGTTTCACCATCTAACCATTCCATAACAATAAAATGAAAATTAGCATGTGAGTCTACATCGTACACTCTAATAATATTGGGGTGTGATAGCTGCTGAGTACTACGAGCTTCTTGAACTAATACTTGTTTGGCTTCAGGAATAAATGAAAATTGTTGTAGTAAAACTTTAATAGCAACATAGGGATCTTCAATACCAACAGACTCAAGATGTAAATCTTTAGCGCGGTATATATCACTCATTCCGCCACTACCAATTTTACATTCTATAAAATATCGGTTTTTAAAGCATTTACCTATTAAATTAACTTCAGCTTTATCATTTTGCCCATCGAGGCCTGAGACCAGGGTTTTATCATCAAGGTTTGATGAATCAGAATGGTTTTGTTCCATGTAAAGTAATTCCTTTTACTATCATTAAAGTCAAAGAAGTCTTTTTCTATGACCGTATAAATACTCGGCACATTTTGCTATGTAAACAATTTAAATTCAATATAAATTTTACAATACTTTACCGATAATGTTTGTTTTACCTTTCGATTTAACATTAATACCAATATAAAATATGTACGTATATTTAAGGTAAATATGAGATTAAATATACGTTATACACTCTCGCTGTTGCATCAAAATAGATAGGGGGTTTATTAATTTATTTATATAAATCAACCCCTAAAATTATCTATGACTCATTGAGTCCTATCAGATGCTACACTATTAAAATCAACAGTAAAATTATCTAATACGACACCAGAATCAACCATCCACACTTGAATAGTTTGAACGCCTTCTTTAATAATTTCATGCTGAGACATGCCAATAGCAGCGGCTCTTTTGGTGTTTATATTCCATGCATTTGAATATTCTTTAGCATAAATATCTACAACTTGAGGTACATCACCATTTAATGATATAGCATAACGAACGCCAATATGATCTGAAGTTATACGGTGTGTGGGTAATGTTTGTGTATGAATTTTTACTTTACCAGTGCTAAATGCGTAAAAGTTATAAGTCAGTGACGGACTCATACTTTTCAGCATTGATAAGTCAATACTTGGCGTGGTGATGGGCTGAATGGTCATTCCATCTTTTGATGCTGTGGCACGATTCACTTTACGCCATCCAATACCATTGTCGCGGTCATAAACACGAGTAAAGTCTTCAGCTTCTATATTAATAACACCATTATTTTCGACGTCTTTAGGTAAAATTTTAGGTAAATCCCTTAAGTTTTTTACATTTAGCATAATTGTACGATGACTGCCCGCACCTTCAATACTAATACTACCTGAAACATCTCTTGTGGAAGGAAGTTTGTCCCAATCAATGCTAACCCTAATTCTAGCATCACTAGTACCGTCAGATTGATCTAGAATAATCCAAGAATCACTTTTTATAGCTTGCCAAGAGAATGGCGTCCGTCCCTGATTAAATACATCAATAAAATAGCTCGAATCCGCAGCATTATTAAACTCTGGTAGTTGTACTGATTCTTTAGTTTCGGTTGTATTTTCCGAGCCTTCAACTACAACACCTAATGTGCCTGCTAATTTAGCTTGATAAATACCCAAGGTTGGCATTCTCCACGGATTCTGTGTTTCAGCTCCCCATTTTGGTAATTCAGAAATAGGCATTGGACTAATAATATGTTGCCACTTCCCCTCTGCGTTTACTTCATTATAGAACTTAGTTTCAGCCATTAACGCTTGGTGTGCTAAATTCGCTTTTTTGGCAAGCTTATTTGTTGCAGATCGGTGTTGTTTTTCCCATAAACGGCTTCTTTCAGCTAATAATTCTTTTTTATTAATTAAATAACTACTACGAACTGGATATAAAACCATTTCATAAAAAGCAGTTTTTTGCTGTTCATTCAATTGCTCGTAAATACCATCTGCTACTTGTTCCATCGCTGAAAAATCATTTAAGCGTTGTTGTGATTCATCACCTGCAGAAATCATTGTAAAAGTGTTAGCACCACTGGTGTGCATATGTTCAGGGCGTTTAACAATATTAAGTCTGAAATACTCACCAAGTACATTGGCTATTTCATCAGCAAACTTTGCTTCAAACGTACGTTCAGCCCATTGCTGAAAATAACTATGTTGGTCAAAATTTCTAAACGCTTCGGGGTTTCTGGCTAACCTTAAGAAAAACTCCATACCTATTTCGTGAGGCTTTATATCTCCCACATTAACAATCCAAATTTTATTTGCTTCAAAATCCCATGCTTTGATCATTTCCGAATATGTCATACCTGGCGGTGTAGTTTGAAGCCATAAATAACTTGCAGGAACGCCCCAATAAGAAAGGTGGTAATACACCCCTGATCCACCAGCACGTTTTCGTTCTGTCTCGTTTGAAAGTTGACGTATATAACCATGATTATCATCAGGCCATACCATAGTCACATCATCGGGTAACTGTAACCCAGATTGATACTGCACAAGTGTTTCTTTATAAGGAATGAATATTTGCGGAATTTCAGCAGGATTATAATGCACATTTTCAGAAATAATTTTACGCTGGTCAGGAATTATGCCATTTTGAATTTTAGCGGCTTTTCCTTCATTTGTGGTTCCTTTTGGCGCTAACATGCCAACATCTGAACGCCCTCGCATACCTATTGTATATATGTTTTCATAATTAGCCGTATCTTGAACTCTATCTTGCCAAAAATCATAAATAGAGTCTTTATTACTCCAATAATTATATTCACCGTGAACTTCATCTTTAAATTCGTGGCTATTTCTTAACATAGGTTCATGATGTGAAGTACTGATCACAATGGCATAATCATCTGCAACTACTTTATTTTCAGGTATTGTAAAAAATGGAGTGGTCTCACGCGGAAATTCATGCATACCAGGCCAAATCATATTGGCTTGTAATCGTAATAATAGTTCAAATACTGCAGCGTAAGTTTTTGGCCCAATATTACCAACCTCTGGTTCGTAGTTTTTTGCTGCCCAAGGTAATAACCCCCAATCTTCGTCATTTATAAAAATACCACGGTACTTTACTGCTGGGGAAGGCTGAATATAACCCCCTGCGATATACAAAGAAGACTTTTTCTTTACCGGAACATCTCCCCAAAAGTACCATGGCGATACCCCTATAGATTCAGATAAGGCAAAGCCTCCATAAGCTGTTCCTCTGCGATCGCTCCCAGCAATAACAAGTGCTTGTTTTAACCCTGGTAACGGGTTCTTTATTACGTTAGCTGAATATGCTTCCCACTTTCCCTTTATTTGTGAAACATCAATTTTTCCATTACTAACAAGTTTATCTATCAAATCACTTTGACCCAAAGTGCCAATAATAATAGCTGAATCACCTTTGGGAGCTGAAGTAGATAGTTGCGGCTTTATACCGGTAACTCGTTCAATATCATCTCGTAATGCTTGAGCGGTAATTTCTACCACGTTAGCGTCTTGCTCACTGTAATAAATAGTCGACGCCAAGTTAGCACCGGCTAATTTAATTGAATTCTCAGTCTTAACTTCACTAACCGGCATAAAAGATAATGAAAAATATTCTTTGTTAGCCGCTATAATTGGCTGCATTCCATCATATGGCTGCCATATTTTACTTGAAGCATGTTTCGATTTTATATCGGAGAAAGCATCTTGTGCAGTTAAAATACAACCGCTTATCAGACTGATAAACACTAAAAGAGGGAGAAGCCAATACAGCTTATGTGGCTTCACTAAATACAAAGCAAGCATGTGAGAAACTTTAGATTCTTGGTGAATAATATTCATAGCAAAAACACCTTATTTATTTGTTATTAATTGTTGTCTAGCCTTAAGGCATTTATGTTTTGCTAACTATTTATTACGTTTTATCTCATGTCGAGCAGACTATATATCATCAGTTTTCGATTTATTGTTAAATAGATTAGTCAACGACTTAAATAAGCTATTATCGTCAGTTTCAGTTAATGGTAACTGTTCTAACACTAGCTGCTCCAAAATAACATTATCGTCCAATCGCCATACCTTCAGTGTGTGATCACCTTTGGCAACGTTTTCAAAGATGGCATCAACACTGTGTTTATTATTTGTTACTGCCGCTATCCAAGACTTTTCTTCCTCTCTTGGGGTAATACCACCTGAGGGTAATAAGTTAAAGTTAAGTATTTGTACTGGGCTATCATCATAAGAAACACCAATATTTATACCGTTACTGCCGATGGTGTCGATGGTTGGGCTTAACGCCAATGTCACTTTAAGATTAGCCGCTGTATCGCGTGAAAACTTGTATTCCACCCGTACCTCATCAGCAACCGTTGTTGCTGACTTACCTTGAGGTAAAGCTAAAACAGCAGCTGTAGATTGACCTAAATGAGGAATAGTTGACCAAACAAAGCCGGCGTTATTAATGGCATGATCAAAAGCCGAGGCATCAATTTCTACTATGTTAGGCTCAACTTTTTTCTCTGCAAAATGAACGTCAATATTATTACGACCACCATACACTTGCATCACTGGCGGCATCGTTTGTTTTGTTGGATCATTCCAAATAACATAATTCATATGTACTTGGCTCATCATGCGATCCCACTTACCATTATTGATTGAATGGTACTTATCAACTAAGTCTTGATCTTTTTGCCATGCATCTTCTACTCGTTTACGAAAATGGTTAGCACGTTGATCATGATAGAAAGACAACTCATGGTTCCAAGCAGCAGAAAAGTACAAGTCATATAAATTACTTAACGAAGCTATTGGGTATTCAATTAGCTGGTAGAAAGCCGAGTATTGTTCTGGTGATATCTTAGCTTTAACCTTTTCCATATCAGCTTCTAACGCTTGCCACTTTTTAATATGCTGATAAAACTCTCCGCCATCTAAGACTAAATCATTAGCCGTGCCAATAGAATATGTATCTTTATTGATCAATTCAGGTTTACGGCGCGCCGCATACTTACTGTAACGATTTACTAAGCTAGCAATATCTTTAGCTAAGTTTTTACCAAAAGTTTGCCCTGCCCAATTGTCAGCATAATTAGCTAAGACCTTAGGTGTCATCGCTTGTGGATTCCACGCCATATTTAAGAAAAAATCGATGGGATATTCAATGGGCTTAATATCACCAACATTCACCACCCATAAATCGCGTGCGCCGCGCTCAAAAGCTAAGTTCATTTGTTGCCATACTTTCTCTATTTGAACGGTATTGGTCCATTTATAGTTACGGGGTAAACCAACATAATCATAATGATAATAAACGCCATAACCACCCTTTCGGTTTAGATCTTTAGTCGGTAAGCGGCGAATTTGTCCCCAGTTATCATCTGCAAATAACAAGGTAACATCATCCGGTACTGTCATACCCTTGTCGTAATAATCTTGTACTTCTTTGTATAACGCCCATACTTGTGGCGTTTCACTGGCAGGTTTTCCTGTAACATCAGCAATAACTTTTCGTTGGGCATCAACAATATTTTCAAGTAACTTAGTCGCAGTGCCTTCAGACATAGGTTCATCACCGTCACCACGCATACCTATGGTTACTAAGCTTTCATATCCTTTACCATCACCTTTTGACATCATACGTTCAATGCCACCACGCCAAAATTGTTCCAAATTATCAGCGTTAGTTTCATAATTCCAAGCGCCACCAATAGTAGGATCAGTGTCTGATTTATGCCATTCCTTATGCGCACGTGTCATTGGTTCATGGTGAGAAGTGCCAATAACCATGCCCATTTTATCGGCTATCTGGGTATTTTCTGGATCGTCAGTATGGAACGATTTACCCCACATTGCTGGCCAAATATAGTTGCCTTTTAAACGTAGAATTAGTTCAAAAACATGTTCGTACATTTGTGCATTTACACCACCAAATTTATTTTTCGCCCAGCCACCTAACGCAGGATCTTCATCATTAATAAAAATACCTCGATAGCGTACTACTGGTTTATCAACTCTGCTACCCGAAGTAATATAAACACTCGACTGCTGTGTTGTTGCAACATCAGCAAACCAGTACCAAGGTGAAACACCCATTTGTGCTGAGACATCATAGGTACCAAAAATAGCACCACGGTGATCAGAGCCAACAATCACTAAAGCTTGTTTTACATTTGGCCAAGGATTTTCAACCACAGCAATTTTATAGCCTTCCCACTGCCCCTCTATATCACTAACCGTTAATTTATCAGCGGCAATTAACCCGTCAATAAGTTTATTTTGGCCAATAACACCAATGAGCACCACTGAGTTTTTAACTGCAGATAAGTCAGTATAAGTACTAGCCTTATTACCACTCACGCGAGCTAAGTCAGCGGTAAACGATTTTGCCACGCGTTGCACAGAAGCATCTGCAGAGTCACCAAATACAACCGCTACTGGTTGATTATTATTAATGAGATTGAAACTGCCATTCCCCGGTTTAAAACAAACTGAAGCCGGCGTATCACAGGCTATGGCCTTAATCGAGCACAAACCAAGAGCAACCAAACAAAATTGGATTATTTTTTTCATAACCTACCTTTTATACATTCGATATCACAAGTCAGCTGCTTTATTAATAGCTATTTACCGTACTGCTTTTTGATCAATCAAATTATTTTTTACTCATTTGCAATCAATATATCAACATATTGTCATTGTGACATCAATAAAAATAACAGGATCAGTAAAATGTTAATTTTAATAAAGCCTTTAGGATAGAAAATAAGAAAATGACAACGCACAAAGATTCTAATGAACAATTTTGTAAAAAAAATATAGCTTGCGACGAATAATCGTAATAGCAAAATAAGAATCGTTATCGATTATTAAGTTTGCCACTGACATACTAAGATCATATTTTTATGAAATAAAACTAACAAACTTATAGAGGCGGCCATGAAAAATAGAATAATAATACCTTGTATGTTTATCCTGTCAGGTTATGCAAATGCTGAAATAACACTACCTTATTTAGTTACTGATGGCATGGTAACGCAGCGTAACGAAACAATTCCTATTTGGGGGCTCGCCAGCGCTAATACTAAATTAACAGTAAATTTTGATGGTAAAGCACAAACAGTTATCAGTACTGATAGCGGTAAGTGGCAAGTTAATTTTTCGGCTAAACCCGCAGGAGGCCCTTATAAAATAACAATAAATGGCGACGAACAAAACATTACTATTAATGATGTGTGGATAGGTGATGTTTGGGTTTGTTCAGGGCAGTCAAATATGGAATGGACACTTGATCGTGTTAATAATGCAGAGCACGAATTAGCGAATGCAACCGATACTCAAATTCGCCATTTTAAGGTTCCGCGTTCATGGGCTGCATCTCCCCAACAAAGCCTAGCCGGTGGTACATGGCAAGTGAGTTCACCTGAGGCTGCTGCTGAATTTACCGGTGTAGGGTATTTTTTCGCAAAAACGTTACGTGAACATGTTGATGTTCCTATCGGATTAATCAGCGCTAATTGGGGTGGTAGTAATATTGAATCTTGGATGTCGGCAAGTACCTTAGGGCAAACCGAACAACAAGCTATGCAACATATACAAAAAATCGTTGATAACGAAAAGATAGGACAAGCTACAACCATTGAAAAATTAAAAATATGGCCTAACGCTTTAGGTGATAATTTTCGTAATGCTAATGCTGATTGGAGTGCTTTTGACCTGAATGAAAGTGATTGGTTAGATATTAAAGCCCCTATTCTATGGGAGTCAGCAGGATATATTGATGTAGACGGCGTTGCATGGTATCGAAAAAGATTCACCTTAACCGAAAAACAAATCGCCGAAGATTTAACATTACACTTAGCAAAAATTGATGATAACGATATAACTTGGGTGAATGGCATTAAAGTAGGTGCAACCAACGCTTACGATTTGAAGCGTATCTATACCGTAGCTCAATCTATTTTAAAAGTAGGCGAAAATAGTATTGCTATACGTGTTGAAGATAATGGCGGTGGCGGTGGAATATATTCTGATCCTGATCAGCTTTTTTTCGAGAATTCGACCATAAAAAAATCCTTAGCAGGTACTTGGAAATACAAAATTGATAAAGCGGTGGTTTCGGTATCCAATAACAGAAATCACACACCAACCGCACTTTACAATAAAATGATGAAGCCATTGTTTAATATTCCAGTAAAAGGGGTTATTTGGTATCAAGGAGAATCAAATGCCGGTAACGCCAAACAAGCTTACAATTATCGTCATCAATTTAAGGAACTTATTACCGATTGGCGGACTCAATGGAACAAACCAAGCTTACCGTTTTTCTGGGTTCAATTAGCTAACTTTAATACTCACGCAGATACTGAGACTGAAAGCCCGTGGGCGATAGTGCGTGACTCACAAAGTGCAGCCCTAGCATTACCTAATACCGGACAAGCCATTACCATTGATGTAGGAAACCCTACAGACATTCATCCACGAAATAAGCAAAGTGTAGGAAAACGCCTGGCCTTAAACGCGCTTAACAAGGTTTACCAAAAAGACAATATAAACGCCAGAGGTCCCATATTTAGAAGCTTTACATCGCATGGAGATAAGCTAGTGTTAGCGATGAAGGTTGATGGCCAATTAACCACGTCTAATTTAACAAGTAATAAAGTCAATGGCTTTGAAATTGCGGGGGTCGATAAGTTGTTTGTTCCGGCTGATGCGAGGTTATCTGGCAATAAAATTATTGTTTCAAACAGTAAGGTAACTAACCCGGTTGCCGTTCGCTATGCTTGGAATGACAACCCTGTCAACGTAAATTTATTTGATCAACAAGGACTACCGGCAGAGCCATTTCGAACGGATAAATGGTTAGAGCAAACGTTTGAATAAATCCCCCCAATCAGGGGTAAAGAATATTACCGCCCCTTCTTTTAGCGGCTTACTTCGTTGCCTCCACCTAGCGAGAGCATGACACGTAAGCCGTGTTTTTAGGTTATTTGATTGTAGCTATTCAGCCTCAAAAAAAAGAACGCACCACAGAGGACACCGAGAACACAGAGAAAGAATATTGTGCTTTATTTTCTCTGTGTAGCGTAGCGCCTCGATGTTCTCGGTGGAGAATTATCTAAGCACTGAAGAGTTACCTTAAATATAAGGGCAACTCTTATGGCTTGCCAGCAGCCCCTTGCAGTAAATCACTCACTGTAAAGGTATTTGATGCTAAACCAAAAACTAATTTGTCAATTTCTATACCGGTTTCACGTCCAGCAATTTGAAAAATTTGATTTTGTTTACCTTGAGCAACCGTATAAGTATTGTGTTGGTTTGTTAATTGTACCCATTTCCACACGCCTTTGCCTGCACTGCCTTGTGAGTCAACCGTTTCACCCATTTGCTTATAACCTTTCGTGTATAAGTCGTTAGCTATTGACCAATCATCAGCAAGTGAAAAAGATTTTTCACCAAACCCCTTACCAATAAATAAACTATCATCGACAGGGCCATCATTTCCTACTCGCACTCGTGCGAACACTTTATATTGACCCGCTTGACGAAAATTTACATCGTAAGTGGTAATACGTTCAACGCTGCCAGGATTTGTACTTGGGCTATCAGTGTTTATTGTAACTGTATAAGGTAAGCCTTTATCACTCACGGTAAAATCACTTCCAACAACACCACTTTCGGCTTCAATAACAACAGTGGCACCAAGATCAATGCCAGCACCTTTTGCTTGCACACGCTTACCACGAGGGCTTTCTTGTGGGCCTAAATATGACTCTTTTAAATTGCCAGTATCTATTTCAATTTTTTGAATAGTAAATCCTGGATCTACAGCCCAAACCTTCAAGGTATGAAAACCTGCTTTTGGTAAATCGTGGAATGATTTAGTCAAGCGTACTGAATTACGTACTGATTCATACCATGTTTTATCTTTTGATTTACCACCAAACTCAATAAGTTGTGGCTTTTGATCATCAAAAGCAATAGCGTAATACAGTGGTTTTCCATCAGTAAAGTTCAATGTTGGTGAAACAATTACATCAACAGAAATTTCACCACGGCGGCTGATATACATATCATATTCTAACCTTGCACTCTCTTTAGTTGGGGTGATTTTCTCAAAAATATCAGGTGACGGACGTAAAGCGCCTAGACCACGACCATGGTTTGGTAATTCAGCCCAAGAAATGCCGTTGTTAGCAATTTTACGATCAGCATTAGGCGCTTCAATTGAGATGTAACCATTAGCATCGACAAAGCCTTCAATAGCATTTAATGAAGCTGGTGTAGGCTTAGCAAGCGGTAAATAAACACTACGCTGTGAGTTATCATCAACACCTTTAATGGTAAGTAACACTTCACTTTGTCCAACCGGTACTTTCGACCAATCATTTACACTAACTTCAACACGTGCGTCATTCTCTAACGTACCTGTAGCGTTACTAACGGTAATCCAATCAGCTTGTGTTTTAACTTCATAAGTCGAATCTATTGAACCTGTACGAAATACATCAATATAACGTGATGTTGCGCCACCTTCAGCTGACAATAAGGGTAACTTAACCGTTTTATTGTTTGCTACGGTTTCAACATTTCCTTCAACTGCCACACCAATTTTATTATGCTTTGGTACGTCAATGGTATGTACTTTGGGCATAATATTTTCTTTAGGTGGACGCCAAGAGCTTGCACCAATGTGTGCTTGATCCATCATATGCACCCATTTGCTGTCAGCAAACTCTTCATTCCAATGAATTCTCAGTGCATTTACTGCGTCAAAATGTTGTTTAGCTTGCGTTGCTAATGTATTCGTTGAGACACGCTGCTGCTGGGCATAAATATTATTTTTTGCTGTCGCAAAATAGAGGTTATTAGTTTCTAACATGGCTTTTATTGGGTAAACAAATAACTGATACGCTGCGTCACGCTTGTTCTCAGGTAACTCTGCCATTAATTTATCAGCCCGGGCAGCTAAATCAGCCCAAAGTTTATTAACACGCTCTGCTTCACGATAGTTAGCAACACTAAAAATAGTTGAGTCGCGTAACTCAGGTTTACGCCAATGCATATATTTGGTGTATTTGGAGATTAAATCAGCTGATTCTTTAGCGAATTCTGCGCCAAATTCACGGTTGGTCCAAGTAACTAAATACTCGTCTAACGTATCTTTTGTCCAACGCTCTGGCTCCCATGCCATACGCAAGAAGAACTCAATAGGTACTTCCATCGGCTTTAAATCACCAACGTTAACAATCCATAACTGATCGGCATTATAACGTGCCGCTAACGACATTTGTTCATGCACTTTTTCTAGTGGGGTTGTATTGTGCCACTTATATGAACGAGGACCGCCATGGTAATCAAAGTGATAATATACCCCTGAGCCACCTGAACGTGTGCTATTTGGATCGGGTAGTTTACGAATATTACCCCAGTTATCATCACACCATAACAAAGTAACGTCGTCGGGAACATTCATACCATCTTCATAATAATCTTGTACTTCTTTATATAGTGCCCAAACAGATGGGCGTGAAGAAGCAGGCTCTCCCGTAATGTCTTCAATTATACTACGTTGGTCTGCGACTACACCTTCAAGCATGCTAACACTGGCTTCTTTTAAGCCATGATCACCATCACCACGCATAGATAAAGTTATAACATTTTCAAAATCTTTGGTTCTTTCTAAACCTTCACGAAAGAACTTCTGCAAACCTTCTTTATTCTCAAGGTAACTCCATTTAGCGTTACCGAATTTTCTGCTGTTACGATACCACTGCTGCATTTGCTGCATCATTGGCTCATGGTGTGAGGTGCTCATTACCACACCGTACTTATCCGCTAAAATGGGGTTTAAGGGATCATCGTTATTAAAATCGTCACTCCACATCGCCGGCCATAAATAATTACCGCGCATCCGTAGAATTAGCTCAAACACTTTAGTGTAAAACTGACTATTACGTCCGCCAAATTTATCGTTGGTCCAACCGGTAAGCGCTGGTGCTTCATCGTTTAAGAAAATACCACGGTATTTTACCCTAGGTGAACCAGACTCGTAACGCCCCTTAACAACATAGGCATTATCACGCTTTTTAGTAGGAACATCTGCCCACCAATACCAAGGTGAAACCCCTAATTGCTCAGAAAGTTCGTACATACCAAAAATAGTGCCACGCTTATCACTACCTACAATCACTAATGCTTGTTCCACGCCTTCCATAGGATGATCAACCGTGGTAATTACAAAGTTTTCCCATTGATCTTTAATATCACTAACAT
>Ga0209292_1001866_pt1 | contig 25172 bp, 19 predicted proteins | sample GOMGulsemesocosm_2_FD_184634 | JGI IMG/M metagenome (GOLD analysis project Ga0209292, IMG submission 184634) | Methane-oxidizing microbial communities from mesocosms in the Gulf of Mexico - GOM9C Gulf of Mexico (SPAdes) (version 2) | ecosystem: Environmental > Aquatic > Marine > Cold seeps... | reverse complement strand
TACCATTCACTAAAGAAATACAAAGGTGCACTAATTGATAGAGATATTTTGTATTTTTGGGGCAAATACAGCTATTTGGATACCACTCTCAATAGGTAGCAGTTATAATATCTACCTTAAATCTTCCCTTTTAAATAAACTCAATAACTTGATTATGTCTGATTATTCTTTACGATTTGGCGGTATTAGCCGTTTATATGGCGTTCATGGCGCTAACATATTGCAACATTCCCATTTTTGTATTGTTGGTATTGGCGGCGTTGGCTCTTGGGCAGCTGAAGCCATCGCTCGTAATGGCATAGGAACTATTACGTTAATCGATTTAGATGATATTTGTACCACCAATATTAACCGACAAATTCATGCGCTTACCGATACTGTTGGCCAAAGTAAGGTCGACGTTATGGCAGAACGAATTAAACAAATCAATCCAGAATGCCAAGTTAATATCATTGAAGATTTCGTTACCGTTGATAATTTATCTACACTCATCTCTAAAGATTTTGATTATGTGATTGATGCCATCGATTCAGTTGATATTAAAAGCCGCCTCATTGCTTATTGTAGGGGCAGTAAACTACCTATTATCACTATTGGCGGTGCTGGTGGCCAGGTAGACCCAAGTAAAATTGAAATCACAGACTTGAGTAAAACCTATCAAGATCCCCTACTCGCTAAGGTAAAAAATCAACTACGCCGAGAATTTAATTTCCCGCGTGCCGACCTTAAAACAGCAGGAAAACGAAAGTTCTCCATTGATGCCGTGTATTCAACAGAGCAATTGCGCTATCCTGCAGATGGTAAAGAAGGGGAGGTTTGCTTAGCAAAGCCTGATACTAGCTCAGCAGACAAAAGTGGTACACGTTTAGATTGTCATAGTGGTTTTGGCGCGACCACACATGTAACCGCAACTTTTGCCTTTTTTGCTGTGGGTAGAGCAATTGATAAATTACTAAAAAAAAATAGAATACAATATACAAAATAGCATAATTATTCATTTATGAAATTAGACTCTACTCGATAAACTGCATTATTTTGCTAGTATTTTTATTTTTGCAACAATAGCCAATAAACCATTACCCCGGGAAGGACTTAAGTGCTGCAGTAACCCTAGCCTAGTAAAATAGTCATCAATATTGAATTTGTGTATTTGTTGTGCCGTTTTATTGTTTAACGCGGTTAATACAATCATTAATAAACCTCGGATTATTTTAGCATCACTATCCGCGGTAAAGGTATATAAGCCTTGATGATCTTGCTCCGCTTTAAGCCACGCATGGCTTTCGCAGCCAGAAATAAGTGTATCATCACCTCTTAAAGCTTTATCTAAGCGTATCAATTTTTTCCCTAACAGCATAATTTCCCTATGGCGACTATCCCATCCCTTAGTTTTCAAGAAAATAGCTATAATATTTTCCATATCTTGATGTTGTGAACTCAATTTAATTTCTTCTTTGTCACCCTTTTGCACTGCGCTATCCTCTAATAGCATTTTTTTCAAACAATCAATAAAGTAATCAACTTCAGCAAAGGTGTTATAAGCAGCCAGTGACACTCTTAAACAACCGTCAATCTTTAAATATTCCATTAATGGCATGGCACAATGATGACCTGACCGAATAGCTATACCAAAAGTATCAAGAGAGGTAGCAATATCATGGTTATGATGATCGGCAACAGTAAAAGCGATAACACCAATATCAGGCGTTCCTTCACAAATAAAGCGCACTTGCTCTATTTTTTCTAACGCTTGATAGCAGTATTTTACTAGTTTCTCTTCATATCGACTGTAACCTTTATTTTCATCAACTAAATAAGGAAATAAGAAATTAATACTTTCTGAAAAGGCAATAACACCGGCAATGTTAGGGGTTCCGGCTTCAAATTTAAAAGGTAGGGAATTAAATGTTGTTGCTTGTGTAAAGCTCACGGTTTTAATCATCTCCCCTCCCCCTTGATATGGCACCATACTTTCAAGCAGGTGCCTTTTACCATAAAGTACACCAATCCCAGTAGGCCCATACATTTTATGTGCTGAGAAAACATAAAAATCACAATCAATTGATTGTACATCAATAGGTAAGTGAGCCACAGCTTGAGCACCATCTATCACACTGATAGCACCAACAGATCTTGTTTTAGCGATCACTTCTTTTATCGGGTTTATGCGTCCCAAAACATTAGAGATATGCGCACAAGAAACAAGCTTAGTTTTTTCTGTTATGACACTATCTAGCTGCGTAAGATCTATATAACCTTTTACTGTTAACGGCAGAACTTTGATAACCGCGCCGGTTTGCTCTGCAACAATTTGCCAAGGTACAATGTTAGCGTGATGCTCACTAGCGCAAAGTACTATTTCATCTCCTGTCTTTAATGTATTTCTCGCTAAGCTTTGTGCAATTATATTTATGCTTTCAGTTGTGCCTTTTGTCCAAATAATTTCTTTTACGTTGTTAGCACCTATAAAATCGCGAACCTGACTGCGTGCTTTTTCAAAAGCAAATGTTGCTTTACTACTTAGCTGATGGGAAGCTCGGTGAACATTGGCATTAAACTGACTATAATAAATATTTTGACTATCGATCACAGGTTGTGGCTTTTGCGTCGTGGCGGCATTATCAAAGTAAACTAACGAAGTAGCGCAATCTGTTTTTTCCATCACAGATAGATCAAAGCCCTCTATGAGAGGAAATTGTTGGCGGAATTTTGTAACTGAAAAAAGGCTCATAAAAGGCTCAAAATGGTAATATATTAGCTGGTTAGTTCGGGCTGCTGGTCTTTCTGGGCTAAATTCCGTTCGTATATTAAAGAAAATAAAGTGTTTAAATTGCAGCGAATACTACTCACTCTAACCAAAGAGTGCTCTCGCATTCACTGTATAAATAAACTCGAAACGTCAACAAGCCCTAAATAAAAATCACGCATTTATTATAACTTACTTTCCCCCTGTAATTTAAGTACTTAGTTTCCTAAGCCCTGTTTACACGTGCATACACCGTAAGGTTAACGTCACTAAGCACTGGGGAAAAACGTAAAGTTAGGCTATAACTAATAAGGTGTCCCGATCACAGGTATCCAACATGAGCTTTTTTGCCTTTATGTATCAACTCAAAATAAATGTGAGAAAATTCTTCTATTCAAATCACTTTATCGAACCTGAACATAATAAGACTAGATATGTTCAAGAGGCTAACGCTGACAGCAAGTATCACCTTAAGCTAAAGTGCAAAATGGCTGCTCAAGAAGTAAAATACATCAAACACTTCTCTCATTGGCCAGTTGCTAAAGCGATCTTAAACGAAGAAGAGAGCTCATTAATATATTTGGACATTTGTCGTAATAAACGTGTCATTTTCGATAAACAAAAACGGTACTATGAGAGCAAGAATAAGCTTGTTGAGAAAGTAGAACTAGCCAATAAAGTTGTCGAAATGAAGAAACGTACCTAACTAGATTATAGTGCCTTTGTGAAGCTAGTTATTAAAGTCCCCCTTCAATACAGTTAATTTTCTTGATGGCATTTCTTCCCATTTTGCTGCTCGTTTAAGCCAGTACTTTGCCTCATTAATTTGTCCTTGCTGAAATAAAGCAAAAGCAATATTATAATGAAAACTCGGCATTAAATAAGCTTTTGGATTCCTTTGTAGTAGAGTAAGGTACTCTTTGGGAAAGTCACTTGAAAAGTACCTTAATTGAGTACGGCGAGTAAGCGGTTTAAAAGCTGAAAAATCAGCTCCCTCCCAGTCAGAGTTAAAGCTATTATTTTCAGAAACTTTTTCACAGCTTTCAGAAGGATGTACCCCAACTTTATCTTCAAACTTTATCGGCGTGCCAAGACGCCAATACTTTTCGTTATTTTCACCTAATACTGCTGCTTGCAAAATTGGGGTACTCACTTCAATACTATCCGCCCAGGAAATATTTTTTAAAATGCCTAGTCTCACTGATTTTCTCGTTCCCTGATAATACTTATTTAGCACCGCTATATTATGCGAAAAAGCTTTAGATTGAATACCTTGACATTTATCGTGGCTTTTATTTAATGGGTATTCATCAATAAAGCCGAGTAAATGACTTACCTCATGACTAAACACATCAACATTGTCTTTGGTATCAAAATATAATATCCCCATGTGTACATTAGCACCACCGGTATTAAGCATTAAACCTATGTGTCTGCTATCGACTTTTCTAGCTACTCTTTCCCAAATAGCTTCATCACAGGAAATAGCCTCGTGCTTCGTAGCACGACAATCAAGTCTTTCTAAACTGATATATCTCGGTGTTGGTAAACAAATATATTTAGCAAGAGGTTGCTGCGCTTTAAAATCTTTGATTAAGAGTTCGATGTGTTTCAAGTGTTTAATATTTGTAGCAAAGAGCTGTAAACTACTAATGCAACTTGACGGTTTTTCGATAGTATTATTTGTAAATGTTCTCTTCTCATCAATAACTAAATATCTATTGATATCGACTAATAAAGTGTCCACTTTTGTATTAGATATTAGTTTAACTACAGTAGAATTCAATAAGGTTTTAACCAGTCTAATATCGCCTAAGTCAATGGCCATATTTAACCGCAATAACGCCGAAGATTCCGCCAAGCTATTATTTGTTAATACTTCTGGTAATTCATCCAGCGTCGCATGAGCCTTAGTAAGTAGGCCTTGTTGATAATATAGCTCAGCTAATTCAACAACTGCGGTTTGCGAGCCCAAGCGGATAGCTTGCTCATACCACAGAGTCGTCTGAGTAACTAAAGTCTCAGTTCCATTTGTCTGTTCTGTATTGAGTAAATTTTGATACCAATGAGCAAGCTTTAATGCCGATTCACCCTGGGTTTTAGCTAACGTCTTATTTAACCTTATCCAATCTGAGCTGCCTTTCACCGTATTTTTTTCTGCAATGGTCAACGCCGAAATATTTTGATTTATCAGTGCAAATTCAAATTGCGCATCACTAAAATCATTGTCATTAAGTTTTTCAGTTAAATAAACCGTTAAAAAAAATGAGCTTGATGGTATAAAAACCATCAAGCTCATTGTTACTATAATAAGACTAACTCTACGAATATACATTGTACTGAATAATTTCTGATCAAGGCTGAGTATCGCTGCCTATTTTTGTACGCATTAATTCTAATTCAAGCTTTGCATAGCGATGCTCAACAAACTCATAAACATTAGTACTTAAAGCAAGTTTAAAAAAGTTAGCTGCACTTCCGCGGTAGCCAAGTGTTTGGTTATACTTGCCTAAATAAAAGTAGGCTTCGCATAAACGTTCCGTTAACTCTTTATTCGATTGAACATTTTTTGTTAAATTTTTAACAAATTCATCTTGTGAAATTTCACCTAAGTATAGATAAATAACCTGTTTGGCCCACGTTCTCTCGTCAACTAACTCTGCTCGCTGCTTTAATGAATATTTGGCTGCGAGGGGGTCAACTTCGTATTCGGTGAGATACAACCATAATAAACGATACGGATCATCCTGCTTCTTTATATGGAATGTTTTAAAATCAATACTCGCTAACTCTGGGCGAGATCCATAATAAAGTGCAATTCCTCTGTTTAAATACGCATATTCGTGTTCCGGGGCTAGATCTAATGCCGAATCGAACTTTTCATAGGCTTGAGAAAATTCTTGTAGTTGCGTGTAATGAATACCTAAAAAATTATAGGCATCAGTTAGATCAGGTTTTAATTGTAACGCATGGGAAAAATCAAATCTTGCCAACGAACGTAAGCCTACACTGTCGTATAAAACACCGCGATCATAAAAAAGTTGTGCTCGTTGTTCATCTGTTATTTTAGCTCTATTTATTACTTCAGATAAACGCGCGATTGCTATCTCGCTTTTGAAATTAATCGCTAATGGCTCAGCAATCACTAGATTATTCATTATCGCTGAAGAGGCATCATTACCTTGAATAGTTTTGTTTGACGCACAGCCTAATGTAAATAGCGTACTACTTAGCAGTAAAATTAGAAGCGTGGTTTTGATAAGTGAATGCACAAAAAAGCCTTGTAGATAAATAACTAACAATAAAAGTTACTTCATTATAAACAAAAAAGGAGCCAAGTGGCTCCTTTTTACTTAATGAAATGTAAAAGTTTTTGTCTTACTTATTAAATAAAGTTAACAAGTAATCAGTAACTATTACTCAGCAGCTGGTGTTGCTTCTGCTGCTGGTTTTTCCATCGCTTCTTTGATACTTAAACGTACACGACCTTGGCGGTCAACTTCGAGTACTTTAACTTTCACTTCTTGACCTTCAGTTAATACTTCACTCACGTTATTAACGCGCTCTTCAGAGATTTGTGAGATATGAACTAAACCATCTTTACCTGGAAGTACATTAACAAATGCACCGAAATCAACGATACGTACAACTTTACCTGTGTAAAGCGTACCTACTTCGATTTCAGCCGTTAATGCTTTAATGCGGTTAATTGCATCTTCAGCTTGCTCACCAGAGGTTGCTGCAATTTTAACTGTACCGTCATCTTCAATTTCGATTGTGGTGCCAGTTTCTTCAGTAAGTTGACGAATAGTTGCGCCGCCTTTACCGATGATGTCACGAATCTTGTCTTGACTTACTTTCATCGTATGAATGCGAGGAGCAAATTCAGAAATATCATTTCTGTGACCAGCAATCGCTTCATCCATTACAGATAAAATGTGAGTACGTGCAGCTTTTGCTTGGTTTAAAGCAATTTGCATGATTTCTTGCGTGATGCCTTCAATCTTAATATCCATTTGAAGTGCAGTAATACCACCTGTAGTACCAGCTACTTTAAAGTCCATGTCACCTAAGTGATCTTCATCACCTAAAATGTCAGAAAGAACAACGAATTTTTCGCCTTCTTTAACTAGACCCATTGCAATACCAGCAACAGAAGCTTTGATTGGAACACCAGCATCCATAAGCGCTAATGAAGTACCACAAACAGAAGCCATTGAAGATGAACCGTTTGATTCAGTGATCTCAGATACAACACGTACTGCATACGGGAATTCTTCAATTGTAGGCATAACAGCTAACATACCGCGTTTTGCTAAACGGCCATGGCCAATTTCGCGACGCTTAGGAGAGCCAACAAAACCAGTTTCACCTACACAGTATGGAGGGAAGTTGTAATGAAGCATGAATGGGTCAGTTTTATCACCCATTAACGTATCAAGACGTTGTGCATCACGTTGAGTACCAAGCGTTGCAGTAACTAATGCTTGAGTTTCACCACGAGTAAACACAGCAGAGCCATGAGTACGTGGTAATACACCTGTCATTACGTCTAAACCACGGATAGACTCTGGATCACGACCATCTATACGAGGGTTACCTTCAGTGATACGACCACGTACAACCGTTTTTTCAAGGTCATGGAATAAATCTTTAACTTCTTGAACGTTTACATCTGCATCTTGTGCTACTAATGCATCAACTACAGAGTTACGAATTTCTTTGATATTTTCGTAACGAACAGCTTTTTCAGTGATTTGGTAAGCTTCGTTTACTTGTGCTTCACTAAGCTCAGCAATTTTCCCTTGAAGTTCAGCATTTTTAACTGGTGCAGCCCAATCCCATACAGGAGTGTTAACTTCAGTTTTGAATTCTTTAATTGCAGAAACAGCAGTTTGCATTTGCTCATGGCCATATACAACAGCACCAAGCATTACTTCTTCAGATAAAACATCAGCTTCAGATTCAACCATTAATACAGCAGAATCAGTACCTGATACCACTAAGTCTAATTGACTTGTTGGTAATTCAGACTGAAGTGGATTTAGGATGTATTGACCATCTACATAACCAACACGTGCAGCGCCAACAGGACCATTAAATGGAGCACCTGAAATAGCTAATGCTGCAGAAGCACCAATTAATGAAATGATATCAGGGGCAATTTCAGGGTTAACTGAAACAACAGTGATAATAACTTGTACTTCGTTTGTGAAACCTTCTGGGAATAACGGACGAAGTGGACGGTCAATTAAACGTGCAATAAGCGTTTCTTCTTCTGAAGGGCGACCTTCACGTTTAAAGAAGCTACCAGGGATTTTACCCGCAGCGTATGCACGCTCTTGATAGTTTATTGTTAACGGGAAGAAATCTTGACCTTCTTTTGCTTCTTTTTTAGCTACAACAGAAACAAGAACACAAGTATCGTCCATGCTTGCCATAACAGCAGCAGATGCTTGACGTGCGATAGCGCCCGTTTCAAGCGTTACGGTATGTTTACCGAATTGAAATTTTTTAGTAACTGGATTTAACATCTAATTTATTTCCTAAATTGTTAAAATATTATTTTTTATATACCAATCTGTACAATTATTTATTCACTGAGCATTTAGGCAAAATACATATTGATTAAGCCTTACTTAGTCGAACAAAAAATTATACAGTTTGGATTGGTTTAGCTAATTTTTAAGAGATATAAATGTGCTATTTTTTACTCTGATATAGCATGTTTATATTTTCACGGACATTATACTAAGTAAGCCAATGAATGCTAGCGCCAAAGGGTAATTATTAGCGTTAAAGAACAGATTTAAACACTTTTAACAGAGTAAACGTGAAAGTGTTAATGTCATAAAACAAAAAAGGAGCCTAAGGCTCCTTTTTTAAATCTTTATCGTAAGAGGTTACTCTTAACGACGTAGACCTAATTTAGCGATTAACGCGCTGTAACGTTCAACTTTTTTACCTTTAAGGTAATCAAGTAATTTACGACGTTGTGCAACCATGCGTAATAAACCACGACGTGAATGGTGATCATGGATGTGCTCTTTGAAGTGACCTTGTAAGTGGTTGATTTGTACAGTTAACAAAGCAACTTGAACTTCTGGAGAACCAGTATCACCTTCTGATTGAGCATATTCTGCAACGATTGCAGCTTTTTCTGTAGCATTTAAAGACATTATAAAATCCTTAGTGTGTTGACTCTTCTTTCAATATCATTGACGTTAGAGTTATTAAATACGCATCAAGCCAAACACTAATTTAGCTTTGATGACGAAAGAGCGCGTATTCTAGCAGCCAGTAACTAAAATGCAAGCGAATAGTGCGTTAGAACACCAGATATCTTCACTAAGCAATAATCACAGCCTGCTCCGCTAGTATTGTTCTATAACGACGATACGTTTAGGTGCAAGCAAACCATCATCATTGATAAAACCAACACCAATGAATTCTGCATTAGTATCATTTTCATCTTCACCTAGGTACACCTGTACACTACCTGACTCGGGCTGATTATAAGCTTGAACCGGATTACCGTGGCGTAAGAAGTTTGCCGACATATCATCGACATACACACAGTGCATACCATCAACAGCACTATTCATCGGTAGTAATAGCGGGTCGAGTACTTCCGATGGTGTAATTTCATCTTCATTCGCTTGTTCAAGTAATGCCTCAAGCTCGGGTAGCGTGATCATTTTATCAACAGGATAATTACCCACAGCTGAACGTCGCAGATGGGCAACATGTGCACCACAACCTAATAACTCACCTAAGTCATCAACAATAGTGCGAATATAAGTTCCCTTCGAGACATGAATACTCAGCTCAACTTCATCATCTTCAAAGCGTAATAGCTCAAGATTGAAGACTGTTATATCTCTTGATTCACGAGGTACTTCAATGCCTTCTCTTGCATATTTATACAAAGGTTGCCCTTTGTGTTTAAGCGCTGAATACATTGAAGGTACTTGCTGAGTTGTACCACGAAAACTTTCTAATGCTTCTGCTAACTGTTCATTTGAAACATCAACTGACTTTTCACTGACAACTTCACCACCAGCATCACTCGTTGTTGTACGAACGCCTAACTTGGCAGTCACTTGATAAGTTTTATCCGTATCAAGTAAATACTGTGAGAACTTAGTACCTTCACCTAAGCAAATAGGTAACATACCCGTTGCTAAAGGATCTAGTGCACCTGTATGACCCGCTTTTTGGGCAAAATAGATGCGCTTGACAGTTTGTAATGCATGATTTGATGATAATCCATGAGGTTTATCTAAAAGTAATACGCCGTTAACTGGGCGACCTTTTCTTCGCTTCGCCATGCCTTATTCGCCCTGCTCACTTTCTTCATCATTAACTTGCTCATCTGATGATTCAGCACCTTTGTCGCTTGCAACCGCTTTATCAACTAAGGCGCTCATGCGTACACCTTCACTCATTGAACTATCATAAACAAAGCGTAAATGCGGCATAATACGAGCACGTAAACGTTTGCCTAATAATGAGCGAATATAACCTTCTGCTTCAGCAAGTACTTCTAGTGATGCTTTAATCTCATCAGCATTGTCGTTAAAAAAAGTAACAAAAACTTTTGCATAAGCTAAATCACGTGTTACTTCTACTGCAGAAACAGTGGTCATACTTAAACGTGGATCTTTTATTTCGCGCATTAATATAACGGCGATTTCTTTTTGGATTTGCTGACCTACTCGGTCAGTACGGGCATATTCTCTAGCCATCGTATACTCCTATGAAGCCGTGATTACTAAATTACAGCTTCTTTTATTTCAATAATTAATCAACACAAAAGGGGCATAAGCCCCTTTTAATATTCAAACTCAGTTACTTTTTATTGAAGCTAATTGTTTGAAGTACAAGGTTGGAGCACTGAGCCTAGTTACCTTAAAATTAGGAACAGGTGAGTACATCCAACGCGGTAATTTAAATAATTAGCAATAATAAAAGTTACAGACTACGTTTGATTTCAACTGTTTCGAAAACTTCGATCTGATCGCCAACACGTACATCATTGTAGTTCTTAACACCGATACCACACTCAATACCGTTACGAACTTCTTGAACGTCATCTTTAAAGCGACGTAAAGATTCAAGTTCACCTTCATATATAACAACGTTCTCACGTAATACACGAATTGGTGCGCTACGTTTAATAATACCTTCAGTAACCATACAACCAGCGATAGCGCCGATTTTAGGTGACTTAAATACATCACGTACTTGAGCAAGACCAATGATTTCTTGTTTGAATTCAGGTGCTAACATGCCACTCATAGCTTGTTTAACTTCTTCAATCAAGGCGTAGATAACACTGTAGTAACGTAAATCGATGTTTTCTGATTCAATCACTTTACGTGCTGAAGCATCGGCACGAACGTTGAAGCCAACAACGATTGCATTTGAAGCCGCTGCAAGTGTTGCGTCAGTTTCAGTAATAGCACCAACACCAGAGCCGATGATTTTAACTTTAACTTCATCAGTTGATAACTTAATAAGTGAATCACTGATTGCTTCAAGTGAACCTTGAACATCAGACTTAATCACAACATTTACTTCAGAAATATCGCCTTCAGCCATACTTGCAAACATGTTTTCAAGTTTAGCTTTTTGTTGGCGAGCAAGTTTCACGTCACGGAATTTACCTTGACGGAATAACGCAACTTCACGCGCTTTCTTCTCATCTTTAACAACAGTAGCTTCATCACCAGAAACAGGTACACCACTAAGACCAATGATCTCAACTGGAATAGAAGGACCTGCAGCATCAATAGACTTGCCATTTTCGTCGCGCATTGCTCGAACACGGCCATATTCTAAACCACAAAGTACAATATCACCTTGCTTCAATGTACCTTCTTGTACAAGTACAGTAGCTACTGGGCCACGGCCTTTATCTAGTTTAGATTCAACAACAACACCGTTTGCCATTTTATCAACAACAGCAGTTAACTCTAATACTTCTGATTGTAACAATATAGCGTCAAGAAGTTCATCAATACCTAAGCCAGTTTTAGCTGATACATGACAGAATTGAACTTCACCACCCCATTCTTCAGAAAGAACACCGTGTTGTGATAATTCATTTTTAACACGATCAGGATCAGCAGACTCTTTATCCATTTTGTTAACGGCAATGATAATTGGCGCTTCAGACGCTTGAGCATGTTGGATAGCTTCAATCGTTTGTGGCATAACACCATCATCCGCAGCAACAACAATGATTACAATATCAGTTGCTTTAGCACCACGTGAACGCATCGCAGTAAAGGCAGCATGACCTGGAGTATCTAAGAACGTGATCATACCATGACCCGTTTCTACGTGATAAGCACCAATATGCTGAGTAATACCACCCGCTTCACCGTCGGCTACTTTTGCTTCACGAATGTGATCAAGTAGTGATGTTTTACCATGATCAACGTGACCCATAATAGTCACAACTGGTGCACGAGTAACCTCTTCACCTGAATGGCTACGATCAGCTAGCACAGCTTCTTCTAAGGCATTCTCTTTAACCAATACAACTTCAAAGCCCATATCTTCAGCAACAAGTGCTGCTGTTTCTTGGTCAATGACTTGGTTAATAGTCGCCATAGCGCCTAATTTGAACATAGCCTTAACAACTTCAGCGCCTTTCTTAGCCATTTTATTAGCTAGCTCAGCAACAGAAATTGTTTCGCCAATGCGAATGTCTTGCTGTTTAGTTTCAACCGGCTTAGTAAAACCATGTTTTAAACTTTGTGGTGCAGATAAAGTAGCTTTGCGACCACGTTGAGCATTACGTCCACCACGGGCGTTACGGTCAGCTGGTTTTTTCTTCTTACGACGTCTACCTGCTGTTTCATCAGCAGCATCAACTTTATCTTCAGCTTCTTGCGCATATACAGAAGATGTTACATGAACAACTTCTTTTTCTTTCGCTTTACGCTCTGCTTCTTGCTCTTTCCAGCGAGATTCATTCTCTTCTGCTAATTTCTTAGCAGCATCACTCGCTTCTTTTGCTTCAGCTTCAATTTTAGCTGCTGCTTCTTTTTCTTGTGCTAAGCGAAGTTTTTTAGCGTCTTCAGTTTCAGCAACTTTTTCAGGCGCTTTTTCAATGTTTTTCGATTTTTCAACTGCTGCTTGTTTTGCCTTTACAGCCGCTTCAGCTTTTGCTGCAGCTTTACGCTCAGCTTCTACTTCAGCTTTAGCTGCAGCAACACCTTTTGCATTTTCAGCTTCTTTAGCTGCTGCTTCGGCTTTAGCCTTCGCTTCTGCTTCCGCTAAAATAGCTGCTTCAGCTTCTGCTTTAGCCGCTTCTTCAGCTAATTTTTCATCTTCAACATCACTACGCTTAACGTAAGTACGTTTTTTACGAACTTCAACATTTACCGATTTAGCCTTGCTACCGTGACCCATAGTCAAAGTAGATTTGGTTTTACGGTTCAAAGTAAGTTTGTTCGGTTTTGCTTCCGACTCATCACCATGTTGCTTTTTAAGGTGTCCTAATAAGGATTCTTTTTCATCTTGCGAAATAGCATCGGTAGCCGATTTATTCACGCCTGAGTCAGCTAACTGACTTACTAAGCGATCCACCGGTGTTCCGATTTCTTTGGCAAGTTCTGCTACTGTTATATCTGCCATCTAGTTTATTCTCCGGTGTTATTATTCTTCGTTAAACCAACAAATGTTACGCGCAGCCATGATTAGCTCGCCCGCTTTGGTTTCATCTAATTCTTCAATATCGCTTATTTCATCGATACCTTGTTCAGCTAGGTCTTCCAGTGTACAAACACCGCGGCTAGCTAAAACAAACGCTAAGTGACGCTCTAAACCATCAAGATCAAGTAAGTCTTGTGCTGGCTCTGCGCCTTCTAAAGTCTCTTCACTTGCTAGTGCTTGTGTCGTTAACGCCTCTTTAGCGCGTTCACGAAGCTCTTCAATGATGTCTTCATTTAGGCCATCAATGTCTAGCATTTCAGCTGTTGGTACATAAGCAATCTCTTCTAATGAAGTAAAGCCTTCTTCAGCCAACAAGGTTGCAAAATCTTCATCAAGATCTAACTTATCAATAAATAAGTTTAGTACTTTATCGTTTTCTGCTTGATGTTTTTCTTTCATATCAGCAACAGTCATTACATTTAGTTCCCAGCCAGTTAACTGACTTGCTAAACGAATGTTTTGACCACTACGGCCAATAGCCATGGCTAAATTGCTTTCTTCAACAGCAATGTCCATTGTGCCTTTGTCTTCATCAACAATAATTGATGCAACTTCAGCAGGTGACATAGCATTGATAACATATTGTGCAACGTTGTCATCATATAAAACGATATCAACACGTTCGCCGCCTAGTTCGCCAGATACAGCTTGGACGCGTGAACCACGCATACCAACACAAGCACCAACTGGGTCAATACGTTTGTCATTACTTTTAACAGCAATTTTTGCACGAGAACCAGGATCACGAGCTGCGCCCTTAATCTCTAGCATTTCTTCGCCAATTTCAGGTACTTCAACACGGAAAAGCTCAACTAACATTTCTGGTTTAGTACGACTTACAAATAACTGTGCGCCACGTGCTTCAGGTTTTATTTCATATAACAAACCTCGAACACGGTCACCTGGACGGAATGTTTCGCGTGGTAACATATCATCACGGTAAATCACGGCTTCAGCATTATTACCTAAATCAATAATAACACTCTCACGACTTGCTTTTTTAACAACACCGGTAACAATCTCACCTAAGTGTTCTTGATAAGCTTCAGTCACTAGAGCACGCTCAGCTTCGCGAATTTTTTGAACGATAACTTGTTTAGCTGTCTGTGTTGTCACACGATCAAATTTTACTGACTCAATTTGATCTTCTGAATAATCACCGACATTTAATTCAGGAGCATCATATTGCGCTGCTGCTAAACCGATTTCAGCATATGGATTTTCCATTTCTGCGCCGTCTTCGATAATTAACCAGCGACGAAAAGTCTCAAACTCGCCACTTATACGGTCAATGCTGACACGTACAATAATGTCTCCTTCGTATTTTTTCTTGGTAGCTGTTTCTAAAGCGGTTTCCATCGCCTCAAAAATGCTTTCTCGTGGTAATGCTTTTTCATTAGAAACCGCATCAACAACCAGTAATATTTCCTTACTCATGCTACTTAGCCTTTAATTTATGTTAACTGTTTTATTTTTCTTGAAATAAGATTTTAACGTTTAAAACTTTGCGACAAGGTTCGCTTTGTCTACATTGCTGACAGCAAGTTCATAATCGATGCTATCAACAGTCACTATTAGCGTATCGTTTTCTATGGCAACTAATGGTCCTTTAAATTTTCGACGACCATTTAAAGGCATAGATAATTTAACATTGACCGTTTCACCAATAACTGCTTGGAAATGTGCCAATTCAAATAAAGGACGATCAACACCAGGTGATGAGACTTCTAAACTATATTCGCTGCTGATCGGGTCTTCTACATCTAATAATGCACCAACTTGGCGGCTAACTTCCGCACAATCATCAACATTGATGCCGTTTTCATGGTCAACAAACAAACGTAAAATTGAGTTATTGCCCGCACTAATATATTCAATGCCTAGTAATGTTTTGCCAGTTTCTTCAACTGCAGGCCTTAATAAATCAGTTAGTTTTTGCTCAAATTTAGCCAAGCGGTTTCTCCTGTTATTCTACTGTCACGATACTTTCGTAAGCAGTACAATATAAAAATTAGATATAAAAAAAGGGCATATAGCCCAGCGAAATTTCCTATATTTGTCTTTTCTAACGTAATTTTTACGCTTAAAAAACAAAAAAACCCCAAATCAGGGGCTTATTTCACTGTTTTCCCCCTGGATTAAACTCAACAAGGGGTTTAATCCGGTTATTAATAGTTAAACTATTAATAATTTTAGTAAGAATATAAACAACACCACTATGGTGAGTCTATTCAGTGACATCTTACTAAGTTCTATTATGGCAAATTATATAATGGCTCGCTAACAAGCGCAAGAGGCATTAGGTATAATCAAGAGGAAAAGTGCTATTTCCCCTTATCTATCTAATAACTTTTGTCGATAAACTGACATAATTTAATATATATTTTACAATATCTTAGTATTGACCCTATACTTCAGCTATATTTTCGTTTAATAATTACTACTTATATAACATGGATGTTTAGCCCTCTAAAGGATTGGATTGGAGCAATTTATTTAATTATGTTTAAGTTTTCTAAGTTACTTATTAAAAATGCATTATTCGCGTTTGTATTTATAATCGCCTTAATGGCCATTACATTTTCGTTACTAACATTATATGCAGAGCAGCAAACACTAGCTGAGCAAAATGCTATTCAAATTATTAGTCATCAATTGACCAATGATGATTTGCCTATCCATGACATTGCGACCAAATTAGCGACTACTTTACATGCTGCTACAGATTACCAGACATTAATTATTAAAAGTAATTCACAAGTACTCGTTAATTACAGTAAAAATAAAAGCAATGTCATAGATTCTTTTCTAGCAAAACAAAAAACAGTTTCTGTTAAGGACGTTAATTTACAAATTCAATACCAATTAGCTTTCTCGGGCATAATCAACTTTGTCATACAGCTATATGTAGGTATTCTTTCATTGGCTGTTTTATTTGTGTTTATTTCGGCTAAATCAAATTACAAATTACAATCGGTTATTTTTCATATCATAAGTAAGAAAATTAGTGGAGAGTTAGCTCAAATTAATGACCCTGAGTTCATTACAAAGGAAGCTGAAGCTAATGAGTCCCTTGAGATCCCAGCGTTACAAGAAGGTATTGCTGAAATAAAGTCAATGATGACAAAGCAATTAAAAAATACAATTAACTTAGAAATAGAAGCGCATGTCGATAGTTTAACTGGCGTTGAAAACAGAAATCAGTTTGTACAGTTTTATGAAAATGAAATTGTACAAGAAAGCCCTGTTAAGTTTGGTGTTATCCTTATTACTCGCTGTTCTGAGCTACAAACCATTAACCAAATCCATGGCTACAACTCAGGTGACAATTATATTGTAAAAGTGGCAGAAATAATAAAAAATACTTTGGTAACTCACCCTAACGGAAAGCTCTTTCGTTTGAATAGCTCCGATTTCGCCACTATTTTACCAAACGAACAAATCAAACTAGCTGAAAATTACGCTAATGACTTAACGACTAAATTTAACGACTATCAAGAAATCAATGAATTAGATTCTGTCGCTTTTACGGGTTTAGTCTATTTCGATAAATCAAAACCTTTAGGTGAGCTGTTAGCATTAGCCGATACCGGAGTCAGTGTCGCCCAAACACAAAAAACAAACTCATGGTATACACAAAAAGATATCGATATTTTAAGTAACAATAGTGCTAACTTTGGTAGTCAAAATTGGCGTCAGGAAATAGATAGCGTGCTCGACTCTGGTCGCATAAGTTTATTATTGCAACCCATCCAACCAACTGGCCGTAATAACACCATATACGGCGAAGTATTAGCGCGCTTTCTTAATGCTAACAATGACATGTTACCAACAGCCACTTTCATTGCTATGGCAGAAAAACTAGATAAAATAATCGATATTGATCGTCTAATCATAGAAACAGTCATTAAAGAAATAACCAGTAAAAATATGCTAGATAATAGTTATGGTATCAATCTTAGCCATCGAAGCATTAATGACGAACACTTTATGATTTGGTTAGAGCGTAAGTTATTACGCGAACCGGCAGCGACTCCTCGATTAGTCTTTGAAATATCAGAGTTAGGTTTGCAGCAAAACATAAAAACAGCTAAACGCTTAGTTGACATGTTACACCGCCTTGGCTCGAGAGTAACGGTAGAACGGTTTGGTGTCGGCTTAACATCATTTAAGTTTTTTCGAGATTTAACACCTGATTATATTAAAATGGATAGCTCTTATACCCGTGATATTGATGATGATAAAAACAATCAATACTTCTTACGCCTAATGGTTGATTTAGCCCATAGGCTTGGTATTAGTGTTTTAGCCGAAAGTGTCGAAAGCCAAGAAGAAAAACATACCTTAGAGAAACTATTTATTGATGGCTGTCAGGGGTTTTATGTTGGAAAACCTGCTCAATTATAATTAACCAGCTCCTTCTTTGTGCAAAATAAGCCGAATGTATTAATAACATTCGGCTTTTTTACAAAATTACGGTTTGTTATTTCAAAATATAGAAAAATGTATAAAAAAGTAATACCCCTACTGCTGGTGTGTTGTTAAATAAACTAAAAACACGGATAATAGCGGCTTTATATTATAAATAACCTAATGACCTTTAAAGTTAATGACTGACTATCTGTTACTACTCGTTGGCACTGTCCTTGTAAACAACTTTGTTTTAGTGCAATTTCTCGGCCTATGCCCTTTTATGGGAGTTTCTTCACGTACTGAAACTGCTATAGGCATGTCATTCGCCACTGTTTTCGTGATGACTTTAGCCTCTTTATTGAGCTACTTAGTGACCACTTATCTGCTTGTGCCCCTTAATCTAGAATACTTAACGACCATGAGTTTTATTTTGGTTATTGCCGTTGTTGTGCAATTTACTGAAATGGTAGTTCATAAAACAAGTGCCAGTCTTTATCGTTTATTAGGTATTTTTTTACCATTGATCACCACCAACTGTGCAGTTCTCGGTGTTGCTTTACTCAACTTAAGGTTACAGCATGGATTTTTTGAATCTATTATTTATGGCTTTGGTGCTGCCTTAGGTTTCTCTTTGGTCTTAATCATGTTTTCCGCCATGCGAGAAAAATTAGCAAATGCCGATGTACCTAGACCTTTTAAAGGCACAGCGATTGCCATGATTACCGCGGGTTTAATGTCCTTAGCTTTTCTTGGCTTTACCGGTTTGGTGAAAATTTAACATGAACATCCTTTTTGCTATCCTTGTTTTAGGCAGTATTGCTGCCATTTTTGGTGCCCTACTTGGTTTTGCCTCTGTACGTTTTAAAGTAGACGCTGACCCTATTGTCGATCAACTTGATGCACTACTCCCCCAAACTCAGTGTGGTCAATGTGGCTACCCAGGTTGTAAGCCATACGCACAAGCCGTTGCCGATGGCGAAGCGATAAATAAATGTGCTCCGGGCGGCGAAGATACTATCAAAAAAATAGCTGATTTAATGGGCGTTGAAGTACAGCCTCTTGATGATAGTCATGTGCAAGGTGATGCGCCAAAAAATAATCGCCCTAAAGTAGCGTTTGTTATTGAAGAAGATTGCATCGGCTGTACTAAATGTATTCAGGCTTGTCCTGTAGACGCCATTATTGGTGCAGCTAAACAAATGCATACCATCATCATTGATGAGTGTACCGGGTGTGACTTATGTGTTGCTCCCTGCCCTGTAGATTGTATTGAAATGCGTGAATTGCCCGATACTATTCATAATTGGCAATGGGATTTAACCAGTATTCCAGTAAAACAACTGGATTAGGAGAGTATGGTGGAATCAATAATAGAGCGTATCACGCGTGGACACTTTTGGGATTTTCATGGCGGTATTCACCCCCCTGAGCAAAAGTTTTTAACTTCAAGTAAACCAATTAAACAACTTACGTTACCAAAACAGTTAATCATCCCGCTTCAACAACATATTGGCCGGGAAGGTGATTTACTGGTTAGTACTGGTGATCACGTATTAAAAGGGCAAGCATTGACTTTAGGCACAAACCCTATGATGGTGCCAATACATGCGCCTACCAGTGGTACTATTAGTGCAATTAAGCAATCAGTCATTGCTCATGCTTCAGGCCTAAGTCAGTTATGTATATTTCTCGATGTAGATGGCGAAGACACCTGGCGTAAAAGAAACGTTTGTCCCGATTTAGAGCTGTTGTCAAACAGCGACATTATCGAAAAAATTTCCGATGCAGGTATCGCAGGCATGGGAGGTGCTGGTTTCCCTACTCATATTAAAGCAAGTAGTAAACCTGAGATTAACTTCTTAATTATTAATGGTGTTGAATGTGAGCCGTATATCACTTCTGATGATCTGCTTATGATGGAGCACAGTGATGCAATTGTTGATGGTATTAACATTCTCGATAAATTGCTTACGCCGGCCTTTATTTTAATCGCTATTGAAGACAATAAGCCTAAAGCGATTAAAGCCATGCAACACGCTACAGCAGGCATTGAAAAAATAAAAGTTTGTGTGGTACCCACTAAATACCCTGCAGGTGGTGAAAAGCAGCTCATCCAAATTCTAACGGGTCAAGAGGTTGCCTCCGGTCGACTACCTATTCATTCAGGCATTGTTATGCAAAACGTAGCGACTTGTTTTGCTATTAATGAAGCAGTGCGACATGACACCCCACTTTTACGTCGCGTTGTTACGGTTACGGGTCAAGCACTCAACAAACCGCAGAATGTCTGGGCATTGCTGGGTACACCAATAAATTTCTTACTTGAGCAATGTGATGTACAAGCTATCGAAAATGACAAACAGCCAGTAATAATGGGTGGTCCTATGATGGGCTTTAGTGTTTCGAGTGAACTGGTACCTATAATAAAAACCAGTAACTGTATTTTAGTACCCAGTAAAGTTGAAATGCCAAGTGCATTTGAAAAAGAAAGCAAAGAAGTAGAGTGTATTCGCTGTGGCCAATGTAGCGATGTATGTCCTAGTCAATTACTGCCACAAGAGTTGCAATGGAGCGCAAAAGCTAAAGATTACCCTCAATTAGAAAAACTCAATTTAAGCGATTGTATTGATTGTGGTGCCTGCGCTTATGTATGTCCAAGTCAAATTCCATTAGTGCATTATTATCGTGTTGCTAAAGCTGAAATACGTGAGCAACAGCAATTAGACTTAAAGGCTGAAAAAGCCAAAGTGCGTTTTGAAGCACGTAAATTGCGATTAGAAAAAGAAAAAATTGCGCGACAAGAAAAACATAAAAAAGCGGCGGCAGCACGTAAAGCCGCGATGAATAAAGCAACCCCTGAAGCTACAGGCGCGAAGTCTGCCGTTGCAGCTGCACTGGCGCGTGTTAAAGCTAAAAAAGCCTCAAAAGGGAAAGTTCAAACTCAAGATGATACAGCTAACTCACAAACTGACGTGCCTGCAGATATCGCCAATGATCAGAAGTCACAAGTCTCTGCAGCAATAGCGCGAGCTAAAGCGAAGAAAAAACTTAAAGCAGAAGCGGCAAATAAACAGCTAAGTAGTGGTAAAAGTGTAGACGAACCCGTTAAGAGCATACCTGTAAAAACACCAGAAATTAAAGCTCCACAGCCAAGCGTCGATGATAAAAAAGCCAAAATTTCTGCGGCTATAGCCAAAGCAAAAGCCAAGAAGCTTGCTAAATCTACCGATGTTGCTGAATCGGATAAAATCACCGTTGATTCTATAGATGAAACGTCTGTGGTTGAAAAAACCGTAAATACTGACGATAAAAAGGCCAAAATTTCTGCGGCTATCGCTAAGGCTAAAAATAAAGCATTAGCCGAGGCTAAAGCCGAAACAGAGGCAGAAGCTTCCAACGAAGAAAACATACAGTCGAATGAGTCAAGTGACTCTGTTAATAGCAAGTCAGTCACAAGTGATGAAACTAGCTCGATGCCAAGCCAAGTAAAAAGTAAGTCAACAAACGCAGCAATGGATAAAAAAGCCAAAATTGCCGCGGCGATTGCAAAAGCGAAAGCCAAAAAGAAGCTAAAAGAAGCTAGTTCAAATGACCAAACTGACCAAGATAGCGTGTAAATCATGAACAATATAAAACAAACTCGAATAGACATTTATCAACGAAATAACCCAACGAGTCGACATAAATAATGGCATTTTGGATAGCAAGTTCACCGCATAACCATAATCACACAAAAACACCTAATTTAATGCGTTTGGTGATATACGCAACGCTACCTGGCCTTTTAGCCCAATGGTACTTTTTTGGTTGGGGTAATTTAATTCATATAGCCTTAGCCATGGCAACAGCGCTTGTTTGTGAATTTACGGTATTATCACTGCGTAAAAAACCTATAACTCATGAACTATTTGACGGTAGTGCCTTATTAACGGCGTTATTAATCGGTATTTGCTTGCCCGCATTAGCACCGTGGTGGATTTCAGTGATAGGAACCATGTTTGCTATTGTCATTGTTAAACAACTTTATGGTGGACTAGGCCATAACCCGTTTAATCCTGCAATGGCTGGATATGTCATGTTATTAGTGTCTTTTCCTTTACAAATGACACTATGGCAACCGCCGCTAACGTTAGTCGCGGTAGATTTAAATTTCGCCAATACGTTAACAACCATTTTAACGGGCTTTACCGTTGAAGGTTATTCAGTTGAGCAAATACGTACGAGTATTGATGGCGTCACAATGGCAACACCACTGGATTCCCTAAAAACGAATACCGGGTTAGGTCTAACTGTCTTGGAAAGTATTAAAGATCCCGTTTTTGGTGACCATTTTGCTTTAGGCTGGGAGTGGATAAATGCAGGATTTTTACTAGGCGGAATATTTCTTATTGCCAAAAAAGCTATTGCTTGGCAAACCCCTGTAAGCTTTTTATTAAGCTTGTTTATCTGCTCTTTTATCAGCTATAGCCTTAGCCCTGACAGCAGTGCTTCAACAATGTTCCACTGGTTTTCTGGTGCAACTATGTTAGGTGCTTTTTTCATTCTCACAGATCCTGTCACCGGTGCTACCAGCAATAAAGGTAGAATCATTGTCGGTTTACTCGCAGGTTTATTAGTGTACTTAATTAGAACGACAGGTGGTTACCCTGATGGTGTCGCGTTTGCTATTTTACTGTGTAACATGTCTGCTCCGTTAATAGACCAATACACTCGCCCTCGCACTTATGGTCACCTAAAGGGAGATAAGTGATGACTGATAAAATTGAATCAGGGCAAGATAAAAGCGAGTCTACAAATACGACACAAGCCGTTGACCTTGAAACTGAAAATAGTAACCGTAGTAAAAGTAAGGTGGAGCAGTCTGCACTTACCCTAGCTATTTCTAAAAACACCAAAATCCTTGCGCTCTTTGCTATTGCTTGCACCTTGGCTGTTGGTCTAGTGAATGAACTCACTAAAGATCGTATAAAAACTCAAGAGCAACAACAGTTATTAAGAACATTACATAGCATTATTGAACCAAGTCGTTATGACAACGATATTGCCAATGATTGTATTATGGTAAGTTCGCCAGAGCTAGGCTCAGATAAAATTAACACCGCCTATATTGCTAGAAAGTCGGGTCAAGCCATTGCTGTTGCGATGACCAGTACAGCGCCACAAGGTTATAACGGCAATATTGATTTTATTATGGCAATCAACATTGATGGAACTGTCAGCGGTGTTCGTGTACTCAAACATCAAGAAACACCCGGCTTAGGTGACAAGATTGAAATCAGAAAAAGTAACTGGGTCAACAGTTTTACCGGTAAAAAAATACTATCAGACGATGATAGTCGCTGGGCAGTAAATAAAGATAACGGCATGTTTGACCAATTTACCGGTGCAACCATTACCCCCCGTGCGGTAGTCAAAGGCGTTAAAAACACGTTGAATTATTTCACTAAAAATAAAGCGATGTTATTAACTCGCCCTAATGCTTGTAGCAAAATCGATAATACATCAACACCAATTAATGAGGCTGCTAATGAGCAATGATATAGCACCACAGAACAGTAACGAAGCTGATATTACTGACAGTTCAGATGAACAAGCCATTGCTAATGCAAAAGCAAAAGCCGAGCTCAAAGCAGAATATAAGGAATTAGCGATACAAGGGTTATGGAAAAACAACCCAGGTTTAGTACAACTTTTAGGCTTATGCCCTTTGCTCGCGGTAACGTCAACCGTGACTAATGCCTTAGGCCTTGGCTTAGCAACACTGTTAGTACTCATCTGCTCAAATGTTACTGTCTCGGCAATCCGTCATTGGGTACCTAAAGAAATTCGTATTCCTATTTTTGTTTTGATCATTGCCGCCTTTGTAACGTGTGTGCAATTGTTGATGAATGCTTTTACCTACGGCATTTACCAATCGTTAGGGATTTTCCTACCGCTAATCGTAACTAACTGCGCCATTATAGGTAGGGCCGAGGCTTACGCATCGAAAAACCCGATTAAACAATCAGCTTTTGATGGACTAATGATGGGTCTAGGTTTCGCTATTATTTTACTCTTGTTGGGCATCATAAGAGAAATACTCGGACAAGGTACATTGTTTGACGGCGCTAACTTATTATTTGGCGAATGGGCGAGTGTACTACGAGTGGAAGTAATGCAACTTGATAGTCAATTCTTACTCGCTATTTTGCCACCCGGAGCCTTTATTGCTATGGGTATTTTAATTGCCCTTAAAAATGCCATTGATAATCACATAAGTGCCAAAAAAGTAGTTGATACTGAAAAGGTAATTGAACGAGTACGTGTTAATTTTGATTCTTAGCTTCTACTGTAATCTAGGGTCTGTTGATCTTTCAGGGTTAAAATTTATTCAATTTAAAACGGATTTAATCGCGGCGTGAGCTTTGAATTATAGTTATTCTATTCAAAAAGTGAGCAACAATGAGTAAATTCGTTTTAAATGAACCTAAAGGAAGCACTTGTTTGAAATTTAGACGGCGTTATCGCATGTTCGTGTAGCCAGCTACATGTTACATGCTCTGCCTTGTATAAATACCAAACAAGTTGCTGCAAAAGTAATCTCGAGAGGTCAACAGCCCCTACATAAGCTATAAATTTAAGCCGCCAATAAAGAAGCAAACTATGAATAAAAATTCCCGTATAGAAATGTTAACTCGACTTCAAAATGATAATCCTGAGCCAGTTACCGAGCTAAACTATACTAGCCCTTTTGAATTACTTATTGCGGTCTTATTATCAGCGCAAGCAACTGATGTTGGTGTTAACAAAGCAACGGATAAGCTCTACCCTGTTGCCAATACCCCACAAGCTATCTTAGATCTTGGCCTTGATGGTCTAAAGGAGTACATCAAGACCATCGGCTTATTTAATACTAAAGCCGCTAACACAATGAAAACCTGTCAAATGTTGGTTGATTTACATGGTGGTGAAGTACCACAAGACAGAGTATCACTTGAAGCATTACCTGGCGTGGGCAGAAAAACTGCTAATGTCGTATTAAATTCTGCATTTGGTCAGTTAAAGGATAATGAAGGAAATTACTTTATCGCCGTTGATACCCATATTCAACGGGTAGCAAACCGAACAGGCTTTGCTAAAGGTAAAACCGTTGAAGAAACTGAAAAAAATATCATCAAACATACACCACGTAAAACTGAATTCTTTTTTAATTTACACCACTGGCTTATTTTACATGGTCGGTATACTTGTATTGCTAGAAAACCAAAATGTGGCTCTTGCCTCATTGAAGACTTATGTGATTTTA